>SAMEA104315434__coassemble_127_pt1 | contig 65861 bp, 63 predicted proteins | sample SAMEA104315434__metabat2_high_PE_033 | metagenome-assembled genome bin SAMEA104315434 (sample SAMEA104315434) | gut metagenome | biome: Monkey gut; feature: monkey-associated habitat; material: faeces | place: China | collected 2013 | reverse complement strand
GGAACTACGGGGATAGCCCGGCGTATCTGAATCCGTTAGGATTCTTGGCTGGGAACCCACAGGCTTTAGTCGTGGGAGGTTCAGGATGGGTATAAGGACAACTATACCAATGCTTACCCGATTATGAAGAAATATGGCATGAAGGGAACTATCTTTGTGGTAACAGGCTTTTTGGGCGTGTATGACAATTATCTTACGTGGGAACAGGCGAAGGAGCTTTTGGATGCCGGCTTTAATATTGAGTCGCATACCTACAGCCACAAGTCGATGACGGAGGCGAGCGATGAGGACATCAGCAATGAGCTGGTCAAGTCAAGAAAGACAATCAAGGACAAGCTGGGGATAGATTCTGACTTTATGGCATATCCTACCGGTACATACAACCTCCATATTGCCGAGCTGGTCAAGGAGGCTGGCTACAAGGGAGCATTTACCATAAAGTATGACAATGTGAGCCGCGAGAGCAATGTCTACGCCCTAGAGAGAGTGCCTGTGTTTCATACCAATGATACCAACAAGGATTTTTTGGAGCGCCTGCAATACATACCGCTGCTGTATAAATACGGCTGGGTGAAGAATTAATTTTTCTAAATGGCATAGAATGTTGTATAATGAATTTGGCGAGGCTGCTTATCGATGCGATAGGCAGTGCTCGGTAGTTTTTTCTAGCAGAAGGGTGGTTATTTTATGTTACCTGTAGAGATTAAGAAGGATATTTACTGGGTTGGTTCGATGGATTATTCCATGCGCAGCTTCCACGGTTATAGCACGGAGAAAGGCTCAACCTATAACGCATATCTCATAATGGATGAAAAGATTACGCTTATTGATACGGTGAAAGCACCTTTTTGTCTGGAAATGCTGGGCAGAATACGCAATATCGTAGACCCTGCCAAGATAGACTATATCGTTTCCAACCATGTAGAGCCTGACCATTCCGGCGGTATTCCCTTTATGTCCCAGCAGTGCCCCAATGCCAAGATTATTACCAGTGACCCTAATGGACTAAAGGGATTGACTGGACGCTATGGCGAGAAGGATTATATTACGGTTAAGGCAGGAGACAGCCTGACTATAGGCAAGAGAACCCTGCAATTTGTGCCTACGCCGATGCTGCACTGGCCTGACAGCATGGTGACATATTGTCCGGAGGAGGAGATTTTGTTCTCCAATGATGGCTTTGGACAGCATTTGGCTACAACGGAGAGGTTTGCCGATGAGCGCAATCTCGATGAGGTTATGCATCAGGCAAAGAAGTATTACGCCAATATCCTCATGCCATACGGCATGCAGGCACAGAAGGCAATCAATGCCCTGGCAGGACTGAAAATCAGCATGATTGCTACCGGACATGGCGTGTCCTGGCGCACCAATATAGAGGATATTATCAAGGCATATCAGGATTGGAGCAGCTTCAAGAAGACCGACAAGGCTGTCGTGGTGTTTGACACGATGTGGCATACGACTGAGATTATGGCGAAGAATATTGCAGATGCCTTTTATCATATCGGTATCAAGCCTGTGCTGTTTGATTTGCGCTGCGATCATATTTCTGATGTCATGACCGAGCTTTTGGATGCCAAGTATATCGCCGTGGGTTCTCCTACCCTGAACAACAATATGATGCCGACGATTGCTGGCTTCCTCTGCTATATGAAGGGGCTTGCGCCAAAGGGGCTGAAGGGATTTGCCTTTGGCTCTTATGGCTGGGGCGGTCAGAGCATCGGGCAGGTGGAAAATGCCTTGAAGGACTGCAAGGTGGAAATCTGCCTCGATATGCAGAAGATACTGAATACGCCGAATCCGCAGCTCTTGAAGGAGCTGCAGACCGCCGTCATGGGCTTGCAGGAAGCATAAGGTGGGCTTATGAATGAAATAAAGGTTGTATTGTGGGATATTGACGGAACTCTGCTGGATTTTCACCCGGCAGAGCGTCATGCCATACAGGCGTGCTTTGAAGCCTTTGAACTGCCTAGGTGTACTGATGCCATGGTGCAGGAGTACAGCAGTATCAACAAGAAGTATTGGCTGGCTATGGAGCAGGGGAGAATCACCAAGGAGCAGGTGCTTGTAGGCAGGTTCAGGGAGTTTTTTGCCAATCAGGGCATCGATCCGGCTTTGGCGGAAAAGGTCAATGCCATGTATCAGGTGCGTCTTGGCGATGGCGTGTATTTCTTTCCTGATGCCTTGGAGGCAGTCAAGGCGTGCAAGGCGGCAGGGATTTTGCAGTGTGCCGTGACAAATGGCACCAAGGTGGCGCAGGTGAGGAAGCTCTCCAAGAGCGGCTTGGACAAGATTTTGGACTATGTGTTTATCTCCGAGGATGTCGGCTTTGAAAAGCCAGCCAAGGAATTTTTTCAAATGGTGTTTGGCGAGATAGGCGATTACAAGCCGGAGGAAATCCTGATTGTGGGTGATTCGCTTACCAGCGATATGCGGGGCGGGCGTGATGCCGGGATTCATACCTGCTGGTTCAATCCACGCGGCACAGCCAAGAATTTCCCGATCAAAACTGAATATGAGATACTGAATATATCACAGGTAAAGGATATATTGGGGATCTAGGAAAGAATTTTATGAAGTTAATCCTTGTGCTGTCGGCATGAGGATTAATTTTTTTCGTTAATTTTTTGCCAAGCTGGGCGGCTCTGTAGGTATGTGTACGAGTGACGATGCTATGTTTTTGAGATGGCTTGCAAAAAGAGATTGGCTTAGGGAATATGATTACTTTGTGTTTGAACTTTAATAACTTTAAAGTATAATCATGCCAAAAACGGCAAATTTTCCTGCATAAACGAAAAATTGGAGCGTAGATGCCCGTGGCTGGGCGATACGCTCCTTTTTTGCGTGCAATGAATTATGGCAGGAAGGTAATGTCAGAGGGCGTGTGAGAGGGAATGTGAGGCAGGGTAAAATGACGAGGTGAAGTGATTTTAGAATTTTTTATGAAAATAAAAAACTACTATATGCCATGAATGAGGCTGGCATACGGGCGCAGAGAAGCCCTAGAACCCTTATGCAGCCACAAGAATAAAATTTATTGCAAAAATTTGAAAATACGCTTGATTTTTTCAACTTCTATATTACAATATAGGCACTGAGGACGAAGTAGAGAAAGAGCCTGTCAGGGGCAATTTCCGCGGATGCCGCGGCAGACTTCGTATCGAAACATCCCGTGTATATGAGAGATGCAAGGATGCAGTCTCTCGCAGATGTTTTTTGAAGAATCAAGGAGGAATTTATTATGGCTATGGTCGTAAAAAACAATATGAGTGCACTCAGCACTTTGAACACTTTGAATAAGAACAGCTCCGCGCTGTCCAAGAGCCTGCAGAAGGTATCTTCCGGCATGAAGATCAACAGCGCTGCTGACGATGCTTCCGGCTACGCTATTTCCGAGCGTATGCGCGTGCAGATTCGCTCTTTGGATCAGGCAAATCAGAACACTCAGAACGGCAGCTCCATGATGAAGGTTGCCGAGGGCGCTGTAAGCTCCACTGTGGATATTCTGAAGACCCTGAAGGAAAAGGCTGTAAACGCTGCCAACGATTCCAACACCGACTCTGACCGCCAGACTATTCAGAAGGAACTGGATCAGTCTATCGACCAGATCAACGATAACGCAAACGTAACTTTCAACGGCAAGTACCTGATTGATGGCTCTAAGAACACCATCGGCAATGCTACCTATACGGCACTCTCCAATCAGAGTCTGTCTAAAGACACTACGGCTGCTACCGCCTTAACAGATTTGGCAGCTCGCAATGGAGATTCACTTGAGATTCGTGATACTGACAAGATTACAGTATCTTATGTAAAGGGTGGCAAGACTTATTCTACCACTTATCAGGTAAAGGATACTAATCTGCAGGATATATTCAAGGCGGCTGAGGATACGAATGAGTCAGCAGTAAAGGCTGAAAAAGGCGCTGGATATACTATGACAAAGGCAGATAAGCTGTTTGCTTCTGCTGATAATGATAGCATTTTGGCAGCACAGGTCAAGGATGGCGCTCTCACTAAGGCTGAAGCTGAAGGTATTGGAACGCTTATCACCCAGACTGAAACCAATAGAGATAATGCTAAGACTGATTTAGATACTGCGATTACCAATGTTGCTACCGAAAAGGGGCAGGTTTCTGCAGCGGTAACTAGCTGGAATAGTGCTGCTGCTACTTGGGGTGCTCTTGCAGGGAGCAACACAGTAATGGGTAAAACCATTGGAACTGGTGATCCTGCTAATGATGGAGAGTATATCACAAATGTTGGCAAGAATGAAAATTATCAGGACATTGCCAAGAGGGATGATACTTTCTTAAACGATACGATAACTGCACTTGGTAATGGTGGTGACATATATGATGCCATAGATAATATGGCAGGAAATGCCACTATGCAGGAGATAGCTGATGCTGCAATCGCAGCAGTAAATGGCACTTTTGATAATGATGGTATTAAGCAGGCTATTCAGGATAGGGTTGCTACCGCTACCTCCAAGGCAGATTTTAAGAATTTGCTGACATCTTTGTCTAATGCTGCTAATGATTTGAAGACTGCCAAGGCTTCGTTGACCACAGATGTTGAATCTGTAGTTGATGAGGATGGTAATGCTGCTGCTGGTACAGCTTATGAAACTTATTTGCAAGAAAAGTCCGATATGGATGATGCACAGAAGGCGTATGATAAATATCATGGCCCTAAGATTTTGGAGGGCAAGACTGTTGGTTTGGCAGCGTCTGACGATACAGTTGAGACTGCCTCTGGAGAAAGCGCTATCACCATTACGGCTAACAATTCTGGTGTTGGCGGCCAGATTTCTGGCTTGAATATCAGTATTACTGATTCTCAGGGCAATGTCAAGAAGTCTGCCAATGCAGCTTTGGATGCCTTCTCTGAGACAATACGTGCTCAGAACAAGTCTGATGATAATGCCATCAGCCTGCAGGTAGGCGCATCTGCCAACCAGTCCATCAAGGTAGGTCTGACCGATATGCGTGCCGAGGCTCTCGGCTTGCAGGGCGCAGATGGCACCAAGCTGAATATCTCCACTCAGACCAAGGCAAATGCGGCTATCAATGTATTGGATAATGCTATTGCCAAGGCTCTCGACCAGCAGACCACCATCGGCTCTGTTGAGTCCCGTTTGGAGTACACTTCCAGCAATCTGACTACTTCTTCTGAGAATGTTCAGTCCTCTGAGTCCACTATCCGCGATGCTGATATGGCTAAGGAAATGATGAACTACACCAAGAACAACGTTCTCATGCAGGCTGCCCAGTCCATGCTGGCACAGGCAAACCAGTCCAGCTCCAACGTACTGTCCCTGCTCCAGTAATCTGATTTTGTTGATATATACGGCTGATATGCCTGGACATCATATCGGCTGCTATATAGATATTCTAAAATCATGCCGCCTTTTCTTATTGTTCTTTGAGGGCTGGCATGCTGTTAGAAAACCATTGCCATATGGGACAGAGGAGTAGCTATCCTTTGTCCCATAACAGATATCTCGTGGCAGGCTTTTGTCTGTCGCTGATATAAATTACATAAGCTAATTCCACGTCCCTTCTTGTTGCTAGCCTGAAGGATAAGGCGTGTTATTAGAACTACCATTGCAAATGGGGCGGGAGAGTTGTCACTCCCGTCCCATTATTAATTTTTTCACATTCAGCCTGCGGTCATGACGACTTTTGCTCTGTACGGCTTAATGACCCTGACTGAAAGTATGTCCTACTGCACGGATTACCGCATGCTAAAGACACGCGCTATCTGTCATCGAAACCACAGCGAAAAGAGTGCAACCGGGGTCACTTTTGCTTTGCAAAAGCTGGAAGCCTCCCGGCGCAAAAGTGTCATGCCCTTTGGCTGTGCCGAATCACAGTGAATACTCTGATAAACGGCATGGCAGTACCACGTACAAGGTAGTATATTGTGGAGAAAAAACATCGATGAATACACAGTCTAAAGGCATGGCATGTACCATTCACAGGCTCATATCCATAGTGCGAACGTGCCTGTAAGGGAATTTGCCATGCCTTCAAAATGTACATTATATGGATAGCTTGGTTCAATAAACCTGAATTGATATTGTCTACTTAGAATTAGAACTGCTGTGATTTTGAGCATATTGTGGTTGACTAAATGTGAATATTAGATTAAAATGAAAAAATGGCAAAATTTTTTCAAAGAGTTGTGTAAAAAAAGAGGAATTTTGCCTTTTTGCTAGAATATATCTCAGTGCGATGAACTATTGATGCCTTTTTAGGGGAAGGTGGGAGGCTTTGGCATGTCGGAGCATGGAATCATCACTCGGGAATTTGCCGAGGAAGTGCGTTCAGCTACGGATATTGTAAAGGTAGTTTCCCGCTATGTAGCACTAAAGCGCAGAGGAGACAGATATTGGGGCTGTTGTCCGTTTCACAATGAAAAGACGCCATCCTTTTCCGTCAAGCCGGACGATGGCTTCTTCTATTGCTTTGGCTGTCATGCCGGTGGCAATGTTTTCAAATTTGTCTCACTGTACGACAATATTCCCTACTATGAGGCAGTGGCAAGGATTGCGGAAGAGCTGAACATCCCCCTGCCACAAAAGAAAATGTCCCAGGCTCAGATTGCCAGGGAAAAGCATATCGAGGATTTGCGCCAGGTTAATCAGATGGCAGGAAATTTCTTTCACAATTGTCTTACCATGACCAGGTACGGTCAAAAGGGACTGGCTTATTTCCGCCAGCGCGGTATTGATGAAGGGACAATCGAGGAATTTCAGCTAGGGTTTGCCCCTGATGCATGGGATAAGCTCTCTAGTGCCTTTGTGCAGAGAAAGATTAGTCCGGAGCTTTTAGAGGAGTGTGACCTCTCGCGCCGCCGTCCTGACGGCAGGCTGTATGACAGATTTCACAATAGGGTAATGATTCCTATCAGGGATGAGCGAGGCAGGATTGTAGGCTTTGGCGGCAGGGTAATCGAAGCTGCCGCGGAAAGGCAGGCCAAGTATCTCAATTCCAAGGAAACCGTGCTCTTTAACAAAAGACATCTGCTCTTTGGCTTGGACAAGGCACATAGGCAGATTGAAAAGTCAGGCTTTGCCCTTGTGGTCGAGGGCTATATGGATGTTATATCCGTGTATGCAGCAGGCATACACAACGTGGTGGCTTCGCTTGGCACAGCCTTTACGCAGGAGCAGTGCAAGAAGCTGCTGCGCTATGCGCCACAGATTTATTTTTGCTATGATAGCGATGATGCCGGCCAGCAGGCAATCTTTCGGGCGATTCAAGTGGCAAGGGAGCAGGAAAATGCCGTCATCAAGGTCGTGCAGATGCCAGATGGCAAAGATCCCGATGAATTTATCAGAAAGCATGGAGCGGAAGCCTTCATGAAGGTCATCGAGGGAGCTTTGCCCATGGTGGAGTTCCAGCTTCAATACATAGTCAGGGACATGGATCTAAACAGCCTCGAGGGCAGGCTGCAGGCTATGTCCAAAATTATGCCGGTATTGTCCAGCCTCAGGAATATGGCGCAGCGAAATGCTTATGTAGCCAGGGCAGCCCAGCTCCTAGGCGTGGCAGAGAACGAGCTGCAGGATGAACTGAGCCGCCGCACTCAGGGCGGCTATCAGTCCAGTGCTGAAAGACAGGCGATGCGGTCGGTGCGCCGTCAGGCTGATGATGCCAGCCGCAGGGCTGGCAGAGTGGTGATACGCGCTGTTTGGCAAGAGCCAGCGGTGCTGGAGCATTTTGTGTCGCAGGTGCCTATCGATGCCGTGCCGGACGCCTTGCAGGCGGCTATTTTGCGCCAAATGGCTATCTTTATCAAGCAGGGCACGGCTATTTCTGATGTGATGCAGTTTGCGAGCCTCGGCGATGAGGCAGTAGAGGAAATATCGAGAGCCATGGTGGAAGATACGGGCGGTCAGGATATGATGGATCTCTATCAGGACTGCACGAGATTCCTGCGCAAGCACTATCTGAAAACTCAGTTTGAAATACATCGGCTGCGGGCTGACCAGCTCAGCCGGGAGGGAAGCTCTGAATTTTTGGAGGAATTGGAGCTTAGTCAGAAAATAAAAAACGAAATGGATGAATTATAAAGTGATAACCAGTTTAGAAATTTGTATGCTGGAGGAAGGGAGAATGCTCAATGGCTGATATAAGGGAAAATAAGAGAAGCTCTAAATCCAGTGGTGCACCTAGAAGGTCGAATGTCAGGAGGCATACGGCTGCCAAGGAAGCAGGCAGCGAGGCAGGAGAGGTGAGGCAGAGCCGCATGGTTATTGCTGAGCTGTTGGAGAAGGGCAAGCGCAATGGCGGCGTCCTGACCTATGGCGAGGTTGTCGAGGCTTTGCAGAATCAGGATGTTACGCCTGAGGAAGTAGAGGCACTGTTTGAAAACTTTGGCAAGAACGGCGTAGACATCGCAGATGATGCCGATCTGACTCCGGAGGATCTGGAAAAGGACGAGGAGCTGCAGGATGTGGAAGCTGATGTTGATCTCAGCGTTCCAGAGGGCATCAATATCGATGATCCTGTCAGGATGTACCTCAAGGAAATCGGCCGCGTGCCTCTTTTGACCGCTGAGGAGGAAATCCATCTGGCTACCAGCATGGAGGCAGGCGTTAGGGCAGAGCGCCGCATCAAGGCAGACAAATATATCAAGGCTTATCAGAGAAATCCAGACAAGATTCTGACTGTAGGCAAGCTGAGCAAAAAGCTGGGCGTGGACAACAGCGTCGTGGCTGCTACCATGCTGCGTGACGATGCGATTGTCAATGCCCTGAAGGCTCAATATGGCATTACGGACAATCCAGAGGATTATGACAGCAAGGCTCACCGCCAGTACAATGCTGACTTGGAAGAGTTGGAGATTCCCTTGGTGACTGTCACCGATGATGAGATGAAGCAGTTCAAGCTGGACATTGAGGATGGCGCGGAGGCTCAGAAGCGCCTTGCCGAGGCGAATCTGCGCTTGGTAGTAAGTATTGCTAAGAGGTACGTAGGACGCGGCATGCTGTTCTTGGATTTGATTCAGGAAGGCAATCTCGGCCTTATCAAGGCTGTCGAGAAGTTCGACTATACCAAGGGATACAAATTCAGTACCTATGCGACATGGTGGATTCGTCAGGCGATTACGAGGGCTATTGCTGACCAGGCGCGCACGATAAGGATTCCTGTCCATATGGTCGAGACGATAAACAAGCTGATCCGGGTATCCAGACAGCTCCTGCAGCAGCTTGGCAGGGAGCCGACCCCGGAGGAAATCGCCAAGGATATGGAGATTTCTGTGGACAGGGTAAGGGAAATCATGAAGATTGCTCAAGAGCCGGTGTCTTTGGAGACTCCTATCGGCGAGGAAGAGGATTCTCATTTGGGCGACTTCATCGAGGACCATGATGCGCCAGCGCCAGCCGAGGCTGCTTCCTATATGCTGCTGAAGGAGCAGCTTACAGATGTACTTTCGACTCTGACTGATAGGGAGAAGAAGGTGCTGGAGCTGCGTTTCGGCATCAAGGACGGCAGGGCGAGGACATTGGAAGAGGTAGGTCAGAGCTTTGGCGTAACCAGGGAGCGCATCCGCCAGATTGAGGCCAAGGCACTCAGGAAGCTGCGCCATCCGAGCAGAAGCAAAAAGCTGAAAGATTTTTTGGATTGATTCATTTTGCCTTAGGCGAAATGCGTAATTTTGAGGGCTGTCGTATATGCGGCAGTCCTTTTGTTTAAGCTCGTATGGACTGAGGCACGCTTAAGGTACTGATTTTGTGCGTAAGCCGCTTTGAACATAATGCGGGGCGAGGAGGATGCAGAGATGATTTTGGATGATAGATTGGAAGCTGTGGCTGGCTTTGTGCCGTCAGGGTGCAAGGTGGCGGACATAGGTACGGATCATGGTTATCTGGCGATGGAGCTTTACCAAAGGGATAATGCCAGGCTGGTGATTGCGGCAGACAAAAATGCCGGTCCTTGCCAGGCGGCAAGGCATACGCTGTCAGAAAACGGACTGACGGGCTGTATTCAGGTGCGGCAGGGGGACGGACTCGGCGCATTGCTGCCGGGAGAGGTAGATACTGTGTGCATTGCCGGTATGGGCGGCAAGCTGATAAGCGATATTTTAGAGGCAGAGCCTGATGTGCTGCAAGGGCTTGACTGTCTTGTCCTGCAGCCGCAAAACGCATATAGCCTTCTTAGAAGATGGCTGTATGAGTATGGCTGGCACATAGAGGATGAGGCGCTGGCGCAGGTAGAGGGGCGTGTGTATCAGATTATCAAGGCAAGGGCAGGCAGAGCCGCCATGCCGTCTGAGCTGGCTCTGAAGCTAGGGCCTGTGCTTTTGGCAAAAAAGCCGGCTCTTTTTGCTCGGCATGTGGAGAATAATCTTGCTTCCTGCCAAAAGATATTGCATGGACTGAGGAAAAGCGAGGTGCCAGATAGGGAAAGAATCATGAAGCTGGAGGCAGAGATTGCGGAATTGGAGGAGTTGCTGTCATGAAATGTCAGACTGTAATAGATATGCTCGAAAGACTAGCGCCGAAGAAAATGGCAGAGGACTGGGACAATCCCGGACTTTTGGCAGGCTCGCCCCAGCAGAATGTTCGCAAGGTGATGACCTGCCTAGATGTGAGTATTCCCGTAGTCAAGGCGGCAATAGAGGCTTCGGCGGACATGATTGTGGCACATCATCCCATGATTTTCAAAGGCGTGCGGCATTTGAGGACGGATTTGTATGACGGCAGGATGTTTCAGCTTCTTTTGAGCCATAATATAGCGGTTTATGCCGCCCATACCAATCTGGATATTGCTCCGGGCGGCGTTAATGACGTGCTTGCTAAGGCAGTAGGCTTGGAAAATATTGAGCCGTTTATCATAACTGACGCAGCAAATAATTTTTCTTTAGGCAGGATAGGCTATCTTGCTGAGGAAAAATCATTGGACGAATTTGCTGAGCAGGTCAAAAGAGGTCTCTGTATCGAACATGTGAGAATCGTGCGAGGCGCAGACAAGCCGATTCGCAAGGTGGCGCTTTGCAGCGGTGCAGGAGCGGAGTTCATCGCCAAGGCAGCCTTCAAGGGGGCAGATGCCTACCTCACGGGCGACGTCAAGTATCATGAGGCGCAGAAGGCGGTGCAGCAGGGAATCAGCGTGATTGATGCCGGACATTTCGGCACGGAGTTCCCTATGGTTCGGGTATTGGCAGAATATCTGAGGGAAGAAGCTGCCAAGCAGAAAAAGGAACTAGAGGTAGTAACGGACACGGTGTCACGGGATTTCTTTGAATTTTGCTGAAAGCTCCACATCGCAGAGGGCAGAATCTTTAGCTATTCATTGACGCTGGCGGCATCAGACGCCTTGTTATTTTTTAGCAAATTAAGCTCAAAGGATAAATTTTTGAAGAAATTTATACAATAAATTTTATTTATTATGCTGTCGATTTGACACCGATAGCTGATTATGGTATAATACCATACGTTATGAGTATGAAAGACAATCGCTGATGCATTGGCTTTTGCCAGCTGCGTTTGAGGAAAGTCCGGGCTCCGCAGGGCAGTGTGCTGGATAACGTCCAGCGAGGGCGACCTTAGGGAAAGTGTCATAGAAAAGAAAACCGCCTAAGCAGGCTTGCCTGCCGGCAAGGATGGAAAGGCGTGGTAAGAGCACACCAGCAGCCAGGTGACTGGCTGGCTTGACAAACCCCACATGGAGCAAGACCGAATAGGGAAGGATACGAGGCGGCCCGCTGACCTTCCGGGTGTGTCGCTAGAGCTGTCAGGCAACTGGCAGTCCAGATAAATGATTGTCGCCGCGCAAGCGGTACAGAACTCGGCTTATTGATTGCTCATGATTTTATTAAAAATTTCGGCAGAGGCAGGAGTTTTTTGCTCCTGTGTCGAATAGTCATTTAAATGGGTTTTATTTATATAAGAAGCCTAATCCAGCCCAGGAGCGGGGGAACCAGATTATTAATTCTAGTGGGCTTGGTCTTGAGTGTGACCAAGGACATAAAGGTTATTGGGGTGAATTTAAAAGCGGCGGCTTCGGCAAGACCGTGAAAAGGGGTGTATCTCAACCCTAACCCGACAGCTAACCTCGCAGGCGAAAAGAGAGAGGAGTGTCTTTTTGGGTAGTTTTAAGCGTGTTTTGGTGCTATCCATGATTTTGGTGTCCTGTTTTGCTACGGCGGCTTTTGCATCAGCCTTCCGTGTTGGTGATCAGGGCAGTGAGGTAGCGGAAATTCAGGGACAGTTGGCGAGTCTTGGCTATGATGTAGCGGCAGATGGAGATTTTGGTCCTGCTACAGCAGAGGCAATCAAGTCTTTCCAGAGTTCCAGAGGCTTGGATGCAGATGGTTTGGTAGGTCCTACTACCTATACCGCACTGATGGGGCGTTCCATGCCAGAGGTAAGCCGTGGTTCTAACTATATTTCCAGACGAGTTATAGCTAATTCCATGAATTACATCGGCGTGCCATATGTATTTGGCGGAACAACTCCTAGTGGCTTTGACTGCTCCGGCTATGTTCGCTATGTATTTGCTAATGCTGGCATTTATCTGCCGCGTACAGCGGATGCCCAGTATGATGTAGGTATGCCAATCTCAAGAGGTGAGCTGATACCTGGTGATTTGGTATTCTTTTCCACCTATGAGTATGGTCCATCCCATGTAGGCATCTATCTTGGCGATGGCAACTTCATTAATGCGTCTACCAGCCGTGGCGTAGCTATTGATTCCCTGTACAGTGGTTATTGGGGTTCATGCTATATCGGTGCGCGCAGGGTGCTGTAATGTCGTAATTTAAAAGGGGCTTTGACGCCCCTTATTTTTTTGCCCTTATTCCATTGGATAATCCTGCCTAGTCAGTAAAGATGTCATCCCAAAAGGTATAGGCAATCATGATGATACACAGTAAAAATAAAACTACGTCACCCATGTTTTTCTGCCTCCAATCCTGTATAATTATAGTGCAAGGAGGGACTTTATGCAAATTTGTAAGATAGATTCCTGTCAAGAGGCACTCGAGCTTTTGCAGGATATAGGCGTTACGCCGCGAGGCGTACAGATTATGCTGCCCAAGGCGCTGTTTCTGCCGATTCGCTTGAAGCAGGTAGATACGAGGGCGGCGAATATCCTCAAGCAGGCCATGCTGAGCCAGGGCGCCGAGGCAGCGGTATCAAGAGGGACGGTAAATCTTTCGGAGGCATATACGGATGTCTTGCTCCTCGCCAATGCCGCCCAGCTAAAAAGGGCTATTCCGAGGCTCAAGGAACAGCCATGGGGGTTGAAGGCGATTGCCTGCGAGCTGGAGGAATTGCTGGAAAGGACGTTGAAAGCATAGAAATTCTATTCTAAAGTGACTTTGTGCCGGGATTGTGATATGATAAATACGTAGCTTGGAGTTTGTAATCGCAGGTTATATCCATCCATGGCAATTATTGCATAAAAATTTGAGAGGTGTTATTATGGCAAAAATCAGATTGATAAACATGATGTTTTACGGCTTTCACGGCACATATGAGTATGAGCGTGAGCTGGGACAGAAATTTTACTTCGATGTAGAGGCAGTTACCAAGGACGAAGGCGTAGTAGAGGATGATCAGATTAATGACAACGTACATTCTACTTCTATTTATGCCTTGGTAAAGGAGAATGTTGAGAACAAGAGATTCAGTCACATGAGAGCCTTGACTGGCCATCTTGCCGACTGCATCCTGAGGGAGTATCCTTCCTTGGCAGAGGTTACTGTCAAGGCTAGAAAGTCCAATGCAACCCTTACCGGACCTATTGATTATGTAGAGGTCGAGGTTACACGCAGGGCGCAGTAAAATAAATATTATATTAATATATAAAGCTATTAACGATTTTATCGCTAATGGCTTTATTTTTTATGGAAATGTTGCACTTATATGCAAAACATTGTAATATAACGTATGTGCATGGATAGATGTGCAGTAAATTTATATAGTAGGGATTTGCATATGAGGGGTGGAAATATGGAAAATTTTTACTTGGGTGTATTGCAGGGATGTTCTCAGATGGGCGGTGCGACCATACGCCGCTTGGTGCAGTATTTTGGCAGCGCTGCCAATGTCTGGCACGCCGAGGCAGGGGAAATTCGGCAGGCAGGCTTGATGCGTCCCGATGTATGGGAAGAATTTATCTTGGCGCGCCAGAAGAATCCGTCATGGCCGCAGGAGCTGGCAGAGATTTGTACAGGCAGGCATATTGAGCTGGTCAGCAGGACAGAGGAAGATTATCCAGAGCTTCTCAGTGAGATAAGCAATCCGCCGGAGGTGCTTTTTTACAGGGGTCATCTGCAAAATCATTTGCCGAGGATTGCCATGGTGGGGGCAAGGCGGGTCAGCGCCTATGGCAGGACTGTGGCAGAGCAGCTAGGCAGTGCCATGGCGAAGGCTGGCTTTGCCGTGGTCAGCGGCGCAGCCTTGGGCGTAGATACGTGCAGTCATGAGGGTGCGCTGCAAAAGGGAGCGACAGAGGCGGTTCTAGGGTGCGGCGTAGATGTGGCATATCCGCTAGGCAACAGGCGGCTTTTGGACGAGATAGCGGAAAAAGGCGCGGTTATCTCGGAATTTCTGCCGGGGGCACAGCCTATTGCTGCCAATTTTCCAGCGCGCAACAGGATTATCAGCGGTATGAGCCTCGGAACGGTCGTGGTGGAGGCGGCACAGCGCAGCGGCTCCTTGATTACGGCAGAGATGGCTATCAGCGAGGGGCGCGATGTTTTTGCCGTGCCAGGCAGTATTTTTTCGCCTGTCAGCAAGGGATGCCACAGGCTGATTCAGCAGGGCGCCAAGCTGATAGTTGACAGTCATGATATTATTGAGGAGTACCCGCAATTTGCAAAAAAAGCTGTGCATACGAAAAATAATGAGGAAAAAAACAAAAGTCATGCTATAATAACGGAGACAGAGAAAAGGATTTTGCGGATTTTGACTCCCGAAGAGCCTCTGTCCGTAGACGAAGTGATTTACCGTCTGCATGGCACAGGCGTTGCCAATGCAGCATATGTATTGCTGCAGTTGGAGCTAAAGGGATTGGTGCGATCGGATGACCTTCGCCGATACGTACGCACCGTAAAGGAGGGCGTTTTGTGAGTGAAATAGAAAAGACAGAAACGAAAGAGATAGAAAAGAAAAAAACAACAGCCAAGAAGGCGGCTGCCAAGAAAAAAGCTGCTAAGAAGCCAGCTAGGAAAAAGGCGGCCTCTGTAGGCAGCCTGGTGCTGGTGGAGTCTCCTACCAAGGCAAAAACTATCGAAAGGTATCTGGGCAAGGGTTACACGGTCAGAGCGTCGATGGGACATCTGCGTGATTTGCCCAAGAGCCAGTTTGGCATAGATGTAGAGAACAATTTCGAGCCGAAATACATCAATATCAGGGGCAAGGGCGATTTGATCAAGGCGCTGAAAAAGGAAGCTGCCAAGGCGGACAGGGTTTACCTTGCCAGCGACCCTGACCGTGAGGGAGAGGCTATTGCCTGGCATTTGGCACATATTTTTGAAATAGAGGACGGCGCGCCCTGCCGCATAGTGTTCAATGAGATTACCAAGCCAGCCATACAGGCAGCAATCAAGGAGCCGCATCCCATCAATATAGACATGGTTGATGCCCAGCAGGCACGCCGCATGCTGGATAGGATAGTCGGCTACAAGCTGAGCCCGCTGCTGTGGCGCAAGGTGCGCAAGGGACTTAGTGCAGGCAGGGTTCAGTCTGTAACCGTGCGCTTGATTTGCGATCGAGAAAAGAAGATTCAGGAGTTTGTCTCTCAGGAATACTGGACCGTGGATATGAAGCTGAAAAAGGGCAAAAGCAATCAGTTTAACGCAGAGCTTACGGTGCTGGCTGAGGATTTTGCCGCTACCTGTCAAAAGAGCGTGGACGCTTCCGGTGCAGAGCTGCCTCCTATCAAGGGTTACAGGCTGGGACTTTACAACGAGGACGATGCTAACAGGGCTGCGGAGTCCATCGCAGAGGGCGTATGGTCTGTCGCCGAGGTCAAAAAAAGACAGCGCAGCCGCAAGGCGGCAGCGCCGTTTACCACCTCCAGCCTTCAGCAGGATGCGGCTAGGAAGTTGGGCTTTACCTCGAGAAAGACCATGATGGTCGCCCAGCAGCTTTATGAGGGCATTGCCCTAGGGCGCAAGGGGCTGTCAGGCTTGATTACCTACATGAGGACGGACTCCACGCGTATTTCGGAAATGGCTCAGGCAGATGCCAAGGAGTATATTGTAGAAAACTTTGGTCAGGAATACTATCCAGCCGAGGCTAATGTCTACAGTGCCGGCAAAAAGGCTCAGGATGCCCATGAGGCTATCAGGCCGACCAGCGTGGCAAATGCTCCTGCAGCTATTGAGAGGTATTTGAATAAGGATCAGTTCCGCCTCTATCAGCTCATTTGGCAGAGGTTTGTCGCCAGCCAGATGGTACCGGCTGTTTTTGACACGCTGTCCGTAAAGCTGGCAAACGGGGAATATCAGGCGGCTGCCAAAGGCTCGCAGCTCAAATTTGCTGGGTTTCAAAAGGTATATACTCTGGCGGAAAATGAAAAGGATAAGGACGTCAATCTGCCGGAATTGAACGAGGGTGACGAGCTTCGCCTCATGAAAGCAGCCCCCAAGCAGCATTTCACCGAGCCGCCGCCTAGATATAATGATGCCTCTTTGGTAAAATTGCTGGAGGAAAAGGGCATTGGAAGACCTAGCACCTATGCGCCGATTATCGAAACGATTTTAGGCAGGGGCTATGTCACGAGGGTCAGCAAGGCGTTCCAGCCGACAGAGCTGGGGTTCGTGGTTGTCGAGCTTTTGGAGAAATATTTCAAGGACATCGTAGATGAGAAATTCACGGCTACCATGGAGAGCAAGCTGGACAGTATCGCTGGAGGACAGCTAGACAAGGACAAGCTCCTGGCAGATTTCTACGGGCCGTTTTCTGAAGAGCTGGACAAGGCTGAGGCGGCTATCGGGCATGTGGAGCTTCCTGTGGAGGTTTCGGATGTACAGTGCGAGCTTTGCGGCAGGATGATGGTGGTAAAGCAGGGGCGCTTTGGCAAGTTCCTTGCCTGTCCTGGCTTTCCGGAATGTCGCAATACCAAGCCTCTTTTGAAGGATACCGGCATCAAATGCCCGAAATGCGGCGGCACGATTGTGGAGCGCAAATCACGCCGCGGCAGAAATTTCTTTGGCTGCAAGAATTATCCGGAATGTGATTTTGTGACCTGGGATGTGCCGCAGACAGAGCCGTGCCCGAAATGCGGCAGCCTGCAGCTAAAGCATTTTTATCGCAATGGCAGGGCGATGCTGTATTGCAACAATGATGCCTGTGAAACTAGAATCAATCATCCTATCAACAAGGAATTGGCAAAGCAGAGGGAAAAGGAAGCCAAGGCAAAGGAAAAGGAGAGTGCGGAAAACGTAGATGAATAAGGTTATAGTTGTGGGCGCAGGGCTTGCGGGCAGCGAAGCGGCATGGCAGGCAGCCGAGCGCGGCATACCTGTGGATTTATACGAAATGCGTCCTGTCAAGAATACGCCGGCACACAAGACGGATTTGTTTGGTGAGCTGGTTTGCAGCAATTCCCTGCGCGGCGCGGGACTTGAAAATGCCGTGGGCGTTCTCAAGGAAGAAATGCGCCGCCTTGGCTCTGTAATCATGGAGGCAGCGGATGCGACAAAGGTTCCTGCCGGAGGCGCTTTGGCTGTGGATCGCCTTGGCTTTAGCCAGTACATTACCGACAAGGTGGCAAATCATCCCCTGATAAATGTGATTCATCAGGAAGTAGAAGCCATTCCGTATGAGGATGACGCAGTGACGATAGTTGCCAGCGGGCCTCTGACAGCCGGAGCCTTGGCAGAGGACATCGGCAGGCTGATGGGGCAGGAATATCTGTATTTTTATGATGCGGCAGCTCCTATCGTGACGCTGGAGTCTGTGGATATGTCTACCGCTTGGAAGGCATCACGCTATGATAAGGGCGAGGCTGCCTACATCAACTGCCCGATGGACAAGGAGCAGTATCAGCATTTCTGGCAGGAGCTTGTAAATGCTGAAAAGGCGGAGACGCACAGCTTTGAAAAAGAGATTTTCTTCGAGGGCTGTATGCCGGTGGAGGAAATGGCTTCCCGCGGCGAGGATACCCTGCTTTTTGGTCCTTTAAAGCCGGTAGGGCTGGTGAATCCTCATACTGGCAGGCTGTCCCATGCGGTAGTCCAGCTTCGTCAGGACAATGCGGAAGGGACGCTGTATAATATAGTAGGCTTTCAGACGCATCTCAAATGGCCTGAGCAGAAAAGGGTCTTTGGCTTGATTCCTGGGCTTGAAAAGGCTGAGTTTGTTCGCTACGGCGTGATGCACAGGAATACCTTTATCAATTCGCCGGAAACCATGAAGCCGACGATGGAATCTGCCAAAAAGAAAAATCTCTTCTTTGCTGGTCAGATGATCGGCGTAGAAGGCTATGTAGAGTCAGCTTCCTCAGGGCTGGTGGCAGGCATCAATGCGGCTAGGCTGTGTCAGGGTAAAGAGCCAGTGGTATTCCCGGCGGAAACCGCGCATGGCTCTCTGTGTCATTATATCACCACGGCGCCAGCCAGACATTTTCAGCCGATGAATGTAAACTTCGGCATCATGTCTCCTATCAAGGAAAAAATCAGGGATAAGAAGCTCAAAAAGCAGCGCATTGCCCAAAGGGCGTTGTCCATGCTGGATGAGTTTAAGAGTAAATATGAGCTTTAAATGGGAGTTTTATTATGGAAAATCAGTTTCATGCTACAACGATTGTAGCTGTAAGAAAAAATGGCAGGGTTGCCATTGCTGGTGACGGGCAGGTTACTTTCGGCCAGAGCACCATCATGAAGGCTACGGCGAGAAAAATCAGAAAGCTGCATCATGGCAAGATTTTAGCAGGCTTTGCCGGCTCTGTGGCAGATGCCTTCTCGCTGTTTGAGAAGTTTGAAGCCAAGCTGGAGGCATACAATGGCAATCTGCAGCGTGCCTCGGTGGAGATGGCGAAGGACTGGCGCACGGACAGGGTACTGCGCAAGCTGGAGGCTCTCCTCTTGGTAGCAGATCAGGAAAATATCCTGATGCTCTCTGGCAACGGCGAGGTTATCGAGCCTGATGGCGGCGTGTGCGCTATTGGCTCAGGCGGCTTTTATGCCCTCTCGGCAGCCCGTGCCCTGGCAGAGCATACGGATATGGAAGCAAAAGACATTTGTGTAGAGGCCATGAAGATTGCAGCAGATATTTGCGTCTTTACGAATCATAACATCCGTGTAGAGGAATTGGAGTAATTTTCTAAGGAGGAATACCAGTGAACGAACAGACACCAAAGCAGATTGTAGAAGCCTTGGATAAATATATCGTAGGTCAGAAGGAAGCAAAAAGGGCGGTAGCTATCGCCCTGCGCAACAGATGGCGCAGCCGCCAGCTCGACAATGCCAGCATGCAGGATGACATCGTGCCGAAGAATATCCTCATGATTGGCTCTACCGGCGTGGGCAAGACAGAGATTGCCCGCCGTTTGGCAAAATTGGTAGATGCGCCATTTATCAAGGTGGAGGCAACCAAGTTTACCGAGGTCGGCTATGTCGGCAGGGATGTTGAGTCCATCATCCGTGATTTGGCAGAAACGGCTGTCCGCATGGTGCGCCAAAACAGGCTCAAGTCTGTGCAGGAAAAGGCACTGGAGATGGCGCAGGAGCGCATCTTGGACGTTCTCGTGCCAGAGCCAAAGAAATCTGCCAATCCTTTCGGCCAGCTTTTTGGCAATCTGGCGAACAACGACGAACAGGAGGAAAGCTCTGCTGAAGAGCCGAAGCAGTATACTGCCGGCCGTGAGTGGTGTCGCAAAAAGCTCGAGGCAGGCGAGTACGAGGACAAGGTTATTGAAATCGATGTCGAGGACACCAGCAAGCCTATGGTGGGCATGTTTGCAGGCTCCAGCCTTGAGGGCATGGGGGACAATCTGCAGGACATGATTGGCAACATGATGCCGAAGCGCCACAAGAAGCGCAAGGTAACTGTGGAGCAGGCAAGAAAGCTCTTCCAGCAGGAGGAGGCCATGAAGCTGGTGGACATGGAGGAGATTCAGGAAACTGCCGTCAAGCTGGCAGAAAATACTGGCATTGTCTTCCTCGATGAGATTGACAAGGTAGCTGTCAGCGGCAATACCAGCGGCCATGATGTTTCAAGAGAGGGCGTGCAGAGGGATATCCTTCCTATCGTCGAAGGTTCGACCGTGATGACCAAGTACGGCCCTGTCAAGACCGACCACATCCTCTTCATTGCTGCCGGTGCTTTCCATACATCCAAGCCGTCTGACTTGATTCCAGAGCTGCAGGGGCGCTTTCCAATCCGCGTAGAGCTGAAATCCCTGCAGAAGGCAGATTTCAAGCGGATTCTGGTCGAGCCGCAGAATGCGCTCATCAAGCAGTACAAGGCACTTTTGGGCACTGAGGGCATCGAGCTGGAATTTGCCGAGGAGGCTATCGACCGTTTGGCACAGCTAGCATGCGATGTCAACGAGCAGAACGAGAACATCGGCGCGCGCCGCCTCCATACCCTCTTAGAGAAGCTTTTGGAGGAGCTTTCCTTCAATGCGCCGGATATGGAAGAAAAGCAGGTATTGATAGACAATGAGTATGTCAATAAGGCGCTGGAGGATATTGTCGTAAATCACGACCTGAGCCAGTTTATCCTGTAGTATTATTTGCATCTGTATCAAAAACATAGGCAATTAAAAAAATACTATAACTTTTATAAGTTTGTACTTTTTTAGAAATAATCGCAAAAAATTGTGATTATTTCTTTTTTTTATGGTACAATATAAAAGAGTTGGAGAATATTTGAGATTTATTCTGCCTATTGAACAAAAGTTCACAACAAATAAATATAATAAAAATATCATAAAAGCAAATTAAGGGAGGAAAGCACATATGTCGACGCTTTTGGAACGTACTAGAAAGATAAATCGTGTATTGCAGCGGTTTCATAATGTAGATTACAAGGAAATGGCTACCGTACTGAGCAATGTTATCGATGCCAACATATATATCGTGGACACGGCAGGACTGATATACGGCTGTGCCTTTTTGGATGATTTTGAGTGTGATATCATGCTAGAGAACGTAGTCGTGCCGGGACGCTTCCCGAAGCACTATGTAAACTGGCTGAAGAAGATAGACGAAACCTCGGCAAACCTGCGCTCGAAGAGCGGTAGCTGTGCCTTTGGCGAGGAAAATGCCATGTGCAAGTTTGATGGCAAGAATACCACGATTGTGCCTATATATGGCGTAGGAGAGCGCATTGGCACTCTGATTGTAGCTAAGTATAATGTGGATTTTTCTGATGATGATCTGCTGCTGGCGGAGTATGGCGCAGCCGTGGTAGGCATGGAGATGCTTCACGACCGGGCACGCCGCACCCAGGAGGAGAGTCAGAAGGTAGAGACCGTGCGCATGGCGCTTGGCACGCTCTCTATTTCCGAGGGACAGGCTACGATTGCCATCTTTCGCAAGCTGAAGCGCAAGGATGGCCCTGTCAACGCCTCGAAGATAGCCTACATGCTGACCATTACCCGCTCCGTCATCGTCAATGCCTTGAGGAAGCTGGAGTCTGCCGGCGTGGTCGAGCCAAAATCCCAGGGCATGAAGGGGACCCATATCAAGGTTCTGAATGAATATTTGTGGAATGGCGTCGAGGAGCTGGCTCATGAGACAGAGATGCATATTGACGACATCTTTGCCGAGTATGGCCGCAAGCTGGTCAAGCAGTATGTGGAGCAGCATGCCGAGGAGCATGGCGTTGCTGATGATCCGGCAGCCATGAAGGAAAGAATTACTCAGATTTGCAATGCTATTGACGGATTGGATATAGATGTAGTGGACGTAACAGATATAGATTTTGACCGCGGCTTCAAGGTTTATGCCGAGGAGCAGCAGTTGCCAGTGGCTTTGGTAGAGCCGGAAAATATGCTGAATTGGTATGTCCGCAGATACATGAAGAAATAGCAGGCTGCTGATGGGCTGTGATGAAGTATAAGGGTGCTTTGTCACAGCCTTTTGCTTGTGCCTTTTGTACTGTTTTTTTACAATATCAAATTATTCTAAAAAAATACTTCTTAATTTTGAAAAAAAATGTTAGAATAAAGAATGATGTTATCATTTAGTTATTGTGAGGAAGTGGCTTTTGTGCTGGAACAGATTTTTAATTCCCCAACATTTGATTATATGCAGCGTGGCTTGCAGGCTGCCAATATGCGCCAAGAGGTTATCAGCAATAACATAGCTAATGTTAATACGCCAAATTTCAAGCGCAGCGATGTGGTGTTTGAATCCTTGCTGGCAAAGGAATTGGGACTGGGAGATGACAGAAATAAGCTGAAGATGGTCAGAACCAGGGACAAGCATCTGCCACAGGCCGTAAGCGGCAAGGTAGCAGCTTCGATTCAACTGGATGACACCACGACCATGCGCGTGGACGGCAATAATGTAGATATTGATTTTGAAATGGCAGATTTGGCAAAGAATCAGATTTACTACAATGCCATGGCGAACAAGCTAGGTTCGCATATTCAAAGTATTAAGAACGTTATAAGCAGTAAATAACCTGATAGATAGATTGGAGAAAATGCAATGAGTATGTTTGGCGGTATTGACGCAGCAGCCTCGGGACTTACGGCAGAGCGTCTTAGAATGGATGTAATATCGAATAATATAGCAAATGTCAATTCTACGAGAACGGTGGATGGCGGTCCGTTTAAGCGCAGGTATGTTGTTTTTCAGCCAAGAGAGGCAGAAAGCAATAGCTTTGCCTCGATGCTGAATGGCGCTATGAACAAGGGCGGCAAGAACAGGGCCGGAGATGGCGTTAGAGCCGTAGGCATCGGCGTTGATGATACGCAGGGCAAGCTCGTTTTTGACCCAGGTCATCCGGATGCCAATGCAGATGGCTATGTAGAGCTTCCGAATGTGGATATTGTTAATGAGATGGTCGATATGATTACGGCATCCAGAGCATATGAGGCTAATGTAACGACTATTAATGCAGCCAAGAGCATGGCGCAGCAGGCATTGAATATCAGCAAGTAATGAATGAGGTGAAATAATGGAAATAGAAGCATTACAGATGACCCCGGTGAAAATGCAGGCAGAAAGCCATCTTGGGGAGGAACAGCCAGCTAAGGCGGTACCTGCCTTTGGCGAATATCTGAAAAATGCTTTAGGTGAGGTAAACACTCTGCAGCATGAGTCTGACAATATGAGCAAGGCTCTGGCGGCAGGACAGATAGAGGATATATCCCAGGTAGTGGTTGCTGCGGAAAAGGCAGGAATTGCATTGCAGCTCACTCTGGCTGTGCGGGACAAAGCGGTGGAAGCCTATCAGGAAATCATGCGTATGCAGGTTTGATGGTTTATGGTTGACGAGATTTATACTGCATAGCAAGGGGAATTTGTGATGGGTGATTTAAAGGAAAAATATCTGCAGCTATGGGGCAGATTGACAAAAAAACAGCATTATATGGCTATTGGCGGCGTGGCAGTGCTGCTGATAGCGATTTTGGCTACCAGCTTTTCACTTGGCGGCAAGCCTGATATGGTGCCATTGTTCACCAATATGGAGACCAAGGATGCAGGCGAGGTAGCTGCCAAGCTGAAGGAATCAAAGGTAGAGTACGAGGTTCAGGAAACCAAGCAGGGCACGACGATCCTCGTGCCATCAGCCAATGTCCATGAGGCGAGGCTGAATCTAGCTACCGAGGGACTGCCTCGCGGCAACAAGGGTTTTGAAATCTTTGACGACAGCAAGCTGGGCGTGACAGAATTTCAGAACAAGGTAAATTATCTGCAGGCATTGCAGGGCGAGCTGACTCGCACTATCGAGCAGATTGAGGCTGTAGAAAAGGCGAGGGTGCATATCGTACTGCCGGAAGACAGCCTGTACAAGAAAAATGAAAAACCGGCGACTGCTTCCATCATGCTGAAGCTGAAGCCTAACCAGCAGCTTAGCAAGAAGGAAGTCAAGGGCATTGTCAATCTGGCTTCCCGCAGCGTGCAGGGACTTGTGCCGGAGAATATTACCGTAGTCGATGAGACAGGCAAGATTCTCAATGACCCTGATGAGGATGAGGACAATGTCAGCGTCAAGACTATGACGCAGCTCGATATGACTCGCAAGGTGCAGGAGCGCATGCAGAAGGACGTGCAGTCCATGCTGGATCAGGCTCTTGGCGTAGGACATTCCTATGTGCGCGTCAATGTGGAGCTGGATTTTGACCAGCGTCAGACTGATACTCAGACCTACACGCCTGTAGTGGACGATTCCGGCATCATCAGAAGCGAGCAGACTATCAATGAATCCTACAATGGCACTTCCAATTCGCCAGGAGGCGCTGCCGGCGTGCAGTCTAATGTACCTGGCTATGTGGCACAGAACAATAACAGCAATGCGAACTACTCCAAGAAGGAGAGCACCAAGAATTATGAAATCAACGAAGCTAAGGAGAAGACCGTGGCTTCGCCTGGCTCTATCAAGCGTGTCAACATCGCTGTCTTGGTCAATGATGATATAACCCAGGCACAGCAGGACAGTATTCAGCGTTCTGTTGCATCGGCTGTGGGCATTGATGCCAATAGGGGCGATACGGTTTCCGTTGAACCGCTGCCGTTTAGCACCGAGGCTGCTGACAAGCTGGCAGCAGAGGAGCAGGCGGCTCAGGATGCTGCCAATCTGCAGATTGGCTTGATTGTAGGAACTATCCTGCTTCTGATTGGCGGTACGGCAGGGTACTTCTACTGGAAGCGCAAGAAGCGTATGGATGCCGAGGCTGCAGCTATCCGTGAGGCAGAAGAGAAGGCAGAGGCTGAGAGAAAACGTGCCGAAGAGGAGCGTGCTGCTTTGATTGAACAGGGCGAGCTGGAGCTTGCAAAGATGACGCCAGAGGAGAGAGCACATATGTCCGAGCGGCAGTCTATTGAGGAAATGATTCGTGACAATCCTGCCGAGATGGCAATGCTTGTCAAGACCTGGCTGGCAGATGACTAAGGAATTAGCGGAGGGCTAAGTTATGGATATGTATGGAGAGCCTGATCTGAATAATCAGCAGAAGGCTGCGATATTGTTTATAGTTTTAGGGCCTGAGTATTCTTCCATGTTGTTCAAGCATATGAATGACGAGGAAATAGAAAAGGTGACGCTGGAGATAGCCAATCACAAGCAGGTAACTCCTGAGGAGAAGCGATTGGTAGTTTCCGAGTTTTACCAAATGGCAATGGCGAAGAACTATCTTTCCCAAGGTGGTTTGGAGTATGCGCAAAATGTCTTGGAAAAGGCACTGGGCGCAGAGAAGGCATCTTCGATTATCAGCAGGCTGACTACCAGCCTGCAGGTGCGTCCTTTCGATTTTCTGCATAAGACGGATCCAGGACAGCTCCTCAACTTTATCCAAAACGAGCATCCGCAGACCATTGCCTTGATTATGGCATATCTTGATCCGGATCAGGCAGCGACTATCCTTACCTCGCTGCCTCAGGACAAGCAGGCGGAGGTAGCCAAGCGCATTGCCGTCATGGACCGAACTTCGCCAGAGGTACTAAGAGAGGTGGAGCGCGTGCTAGAACGCAAGCTGTCGGCTCTGGTTACACAGGATTTCAGCGATGCAGGCGGCGTAAAGGCGATCGTAGAGGTATTGAACCGCGTGGATCGTACCACAGAGAAGTCTATTATCGAGAATTTGGAAGTCGAGAATCCAGAGCTTGCCGACGAAATCAAAAAGCTCATGTTCGTATTCGAGGACATCGTTATGCTCGACGACAGAGGCCTGCAGATGGTACTCCGCGATGTCGATACCAAGGATTTGTCACTTGCCCTGAAGGCAACGAACAGAGAGGTTGCCGAGAAGATTTACAAGAATATGTCCAAGCGTGCCGGTGATATGCTCAAGGAAGAGATTGAGTACATGGGCCCTGTAAAGATCAGGGATGTTGAGGAAGCCCAGCAGAAGATCGTAAATGTTATCAGAGGCCTTGAGGAGAAGGGCGATATTGTAATCTCCAGAGGAAAGGGTGACGAGATGATTGTCTAGGGTAATAAAGGGTGCTATCTATGATGATGAGCCGAAGTTTGTAGCGGTGCCTACCAAGGTAGTTTCCAGTGACGAGGATGGAACCCAGACAGATGAAGAACTGATGACGCCGGAAGCGCAGGAGCATATGCTGGCAGAAATCCGCCGCAAGGAGGAGAAAGCCAGCCAGCTTCTAAAGGATGCTCAGGTGCAGGCGGAGATTATTCGCCAGGAAGCCAAGGCGGCGACTGAAAAGCTGATGCTCGATACCCAGAACCAGGTGGAAGCCATTCAGGAGGAAGCCCGGAAGAAGGGCTATGAGCAGGGCTTGGCAGATGGACGCGAGACCGGCGCGAAGCAAATCAGGGAAGAACAGCATCAGATACTGGTGGATGCCAATGCCGGAGCAGAGAGAGTCCTCAAGGAAGCTCAGGATGCCTGTCAGGAATATGTCACCTCGGCGGAGAATACCATTGCCGAGATGGTGCTGAAGATTGCCAACAAGGTTCTGCCGCAGCATTTTATCGACGTACCGCAGATTATTCTTCCCTTGGTGCAGGAAGCCGTGCGCAAGGTAAAGGATCAGCCGAAGGTAGTGGTCAAGGTTGCACCAGAATCATATGAGCTGGTTATGATGGCTCAGTCTGAGCTGCAGAGCCAGCTAGAGGGCAGCGGCATACTCGAAATTGAGTCGGATGCCTCCCTCAAGACAGGAGATTGTCTTGTCGAGTCGCCTAACGGCGTCGTGGATGCCGGAGTTACAACCCAGCTAGAGCTTATCGAGCAGGCAGTTAGGAATGTTATGAAGTAATGGACATAAATATCAATTTGGAAAAATTCAATACTGCTATAGATATGTGCAAATCCATGAAGATGATAGGCAAGGTTGTGCAGATTATCGGCTTGGTAATCGAGTGCAACGGCCCTAATGTCAGCATGGGAGAGCTTTGCTACGTACATTCCCACTTTGAGGGAGTAGAGCCTTTGCCGGCAGAAGTGGTAGGCTTTCGCGAGGGATATGTGCTCTTGATGCCTTTGGGCGAGACCAAGGGCATCGGTCCTGGCTGTCAGGTGGTTTCTGCACAAAAGGTACTGCAGGTCAAGGTTGGTCCGGAGCTTTTGGGCAGGGTCATCGATGGATTGGGCAATCCTATCGATGGCAAGGGTCCCATTCTATGCCAAAAGGAATATCCTATACAGGCTGATCCGCCTGAGCCTTTAGAGCGTCCTGTCATTAAGGATTCGCTTTATGTAGGCGTGAGGGCGATTGACGGCCTGATTACCATGGGGCAGGGACAGCGTATCGGCATCATGGCAGGCAGCGGCGTGGGCAAATCCACGCTTTTGAGTATGATTGCCAGAAATACCGAGGCAGATATCAGCGTTATCGCCCTGATAGGCGAGCGAGGCCGCGAGGTAAAGGAATTTATCGAGCGTGACCTCGGCGAGGAGGGCTTGAAGCGCTCCGTAGTGGTAGTGGCAACTTCTGATAAGCCCGCATTGGTGCGCATCAAGGGCGCTCTTACAGCGACGGCAATTGCGGAGTATTTCCGTGACAAGGGGCGCAAGGTTGTCTTGATGATGGACTCCGTTACGCGCTTTGCCATGGCTCAGCGAGAGGTTGGACTGACGGTCGGCGAGCCGCCAGCAACGAGAGGCTATACGCCGTCGGTTTTTGCCCTGCTGCCAAGGCTCTTAGAGAGAGCTGGCACGAGTGCCAAAGGCTCTATCACCGGCATCTATACGGTGCTGGTTGACGGCGATGATATGAACGAGCCTATCGCCGATGCGGTGCGCAGTATTTTGGATGGACATATAGTTTTGTCTAGGAACATTGCGGCACAGAATCATTTTCCAGCTATCGATGTGCTGGCGAGCGTCAGCCGTGTTATGTCGGCTGTCGTGCCCAAGGAGCATATGGAGGCGAATCGCAAGTTGAGAGCGCTCATGGCGGTCTACAAGGAAGCGGAGGATTTGATTCACATAGGTGCTTATGTAAAGGGGTCGAGTCCGAAGATTGACGAGGCTGTCCAAAAGATAGATGCCATTAACGATTTCCTGTGTCAGGGTGTATTTGAGGTTCAGAGCTTCGAGGAAACCATCCAGAGGCTGGAAGGTATATAGCATGAAGAAATTTCGTTTCAAGTTGGAGACCCTGTTAAAGGTTACAAGGATGAATAAGGAAAAGGCCCAGGTGGCGCTGGCAACGGCTACGAAGGATGTAGAGGATGCCAGGGCGGCACTGCAGCAGTATCTTAAGGAAATGGCGCAGGGGCACAAGGACTATGATGAGCTGACAGGCGAGGGCAAGACTATCAGCCTCGGTCGTCTTATGACCTTTAACAGCTTCTTCAACTGGAAGCGTGAGCAGATAGAGGCTCAGCAGCACCTTATCATGGAAAAGCAGGCGATAAGGCAGCAGAAAATGCATGAGCTGATAGCTGTGATGAATAAGCTGAAAAGCATTGAGCAGCTCAAGGAGAAAAGACTCCAGCAGTATATGAGCGAGGCTTTGCAGGAGGAACAGAAGCAGCTTGACGAAATCGGCGGCCAGTTGTTTTTCCGCAACCGCGGCTAGGCTGTGAGAGGCTTGCAAATAGGAAGTGATTTTATATGATGCAGATAGAAGGATTGAATAGTATAATACATCGTATTGATGAATTGAATATGCGGTTCGGCATCAATACTGCCACCTATACGGGGGGAGCAAGTAAGCCTGAGGCGGAGAAGCCGCAGCAGCTTGCAGATGGCAGCTTTGCCACTGAGCTGGACAAGGCGATGAGTGCTGGGGCACGCAGTGCGGCAGGGTTGAATATTCCTAGTGATACCGACAGCATGATCAAGGATGCCGCAGCGAGGTATCAGGTTGACCCGCGGTTGGTAGCCGCAGTAGCTCAGACAGAGTCCGGCGGCAATCAGGAGGCTGTTTCGCCGGTCGGCGCTATCGGCGTGATGCAGCTTATGCCGGAGACAGCGGCAGGCCTCGGGGTAAATCCTTATGACAAGCAGCAGAATATCGAGGGCGGCGCTAAATATCTCAGACAGATGATGGATACCTTTGGCGGCGATGTGCAAAAGGCGGTGGCTGCCTATAATGCAGGCCCTCAGGCTGTAAAGGAATACAATGGCGTTCCGCCTTATCGAGAGACACAGGATTATGTCAACAAGGTATTGGATATTTATCGTTGATTAGGGTGGTATGATGGCAAGTAAAAATGATGCAGGGCAAGAACCGGAGAAGAAGGGGCGATTCAAAAAACTCAGCAAGCTGTTGCTCTTGCTGTTGCTGATTATAGTCGGCTTCTTCCTTGGCATTTACCTGCAGATATTTGATTCTGACGAAATGAATAAGAAGCTGGGGCTTTATGATATGCCGGTTATCGGACAGTTCTTCTCCAAGCCGGCAGATACAGAGGAGTCAACTGTACCAAATGATAAGGCTGCACAGGAAGCGGCCAAGCCCAAGACTGACAGTGAAAAGTCCAAGCCTGTGAAGCTCACGCAAAAGGAGATTGACAAATTGTCACAGCAAAGACAGGCTGAGGAAAAAAAGCGTGTCTCCAAGCTGGCAAGGCTGTATAATGAGATGAAGCCTGCCGATGCAGCCAAGATTTTGGAAACCATGGACAATGACATTGTCATTGCTATTTTCCAGCGCATGGACGAGTCGCAGGTTTCGCAGATTTTGACCGAGTTTGACCCAGACAGGGCTGCAACGATTTCTAATATCATGTACGTGGGCGCTCCCAAGAGGGTACAGCAGGTAACAAATGAAAATGGGGCTGTGCAGCAACAACAGCAGCAACAGGATCTGCAATAATGCAAAGGTATTAAGCATTTATGCTGAAATACACGATATTATTTTAAGGAGGTGAAGTTATGAATAACAATGTAAATGTTATTTCTGTAAATTCTGCCAGTGCCAAGGAGACGCTCAAAGCCAGTACCAAGGCTGTCAGTGTCAGCACCAAGCAGGAGAATTTCTCCAAGACCTTGGATCAGGCACAGCAGGCGAGAGACCAAAAGAGTGCCAATAGCACTGATAAGTATGATGCTGCTGCCGATAAGGACAGCGCGCCAAAGGCTGCCGACTCTAAGGATAAGGCTGCATCTGGCAAGAATGGCAAGGATGCCAAAGGAACGAAGGATGTTTCTGATGCACAGCAGGGAGTAGGCGAAAAATCGCAGGCTGGGACTGTGGATAAGTCTGAGAATACTCAGGAAAGCCAAGGCTCTTTGGAAAATCCGCAGGCAGCGGCACTCTTGGCTGCCGAGGCACAGGCATCGCTGGTGCAGGACGTGCCTATGGCAGAGCTAAATACCTACTTCAAGGGGGATGCCAGACTGCAATCCGTACAAGATGATGCACAGGTACAGTCATTGTCTGCCGATGAGGCGTTGCCGGGCACAGCCTTGCAACAGGCTGGTCAGCATCAGATGGATAATCCGCTGGATAGCCTCCAGCCAGTACAGAGCATGGAGCAGGTTCAGAAAGTGGAGAAAACTGATGCGGCTCAGGCTGAAACACCTGTACAGCCAGTACAGACTGAGGCGGCTTATGCGCCTAGCGACATCGCAGCGCTTTTGGGTGGCAGACAGCTTGCCAAATCTGATGGTGCAGGTACTGTTACGCTTAAGCAGCAGGATGCAAATGATGCTGCGCAGGCAGAGGCTTCTTATGCGCCTAATGACATTGCGGCGCTTTTGGGCGGCAGACAGACTGCCAAGGCTGGCAATACAGAAACTGCTGCGGTTTTGCAATCACAGCAGGATAAGGGACAGCAGATGCTCAATCTTTTAGCAGGCCAGCAGGGAGCGTATACCGCAGCCCAGCAGGCACAGGAAAATACGGTGTCTGTGACGCAGATGGCAAATCTGACTGATGGCTTGGAGGTTGTAGATGCTGATGCCCAGCAGGAGATTCCTGTGGCAACAAGTGTTCAGCAGCAATCCTTGGCGGATGGTTCGCAGCAGCAGTCGATGAGCAATGGACAGCAGCAGGGCAGCCAGCTACCGGGCGAAGCCAGCTTTGATGTGGCTGTGTCAGGAAAGCAGGAAAGCGGTCTGACTAAGCTGTATCATCCTGTGGAGCAGCATGGACTTAGTTTCCAGCAGGTGATGGATAATCAAACAGTTTCTCTGCAGCAGGCAGATGGCGATGTCAGCCAGGCAAGTCAGCCGAGGGAGACTTATAACGTGCCTCAGCAGATTGTCGAGCAGGCAAAGCTCTTGCAGCGCGGTACGGACAGCGAGATGATTATCAAGCTGAATCCGGAGCACCTAGGACAGCTCAGCCTGAAGGTGTCTGTAAATGGCAATGGCGGCGTGACCGCTACCTTCCATACAGACAATGCCCAGGTAAGGGCTATCTTGGAGACTACGATGACCCAGCTCAAGCAGCAGCTAGACGAGCAGGGCATCAAGGTGGACAATGTAGAGGTGCAGACGGGCCTGCCAGATGGACAGCTTCCTCAGGACCAGGGGCAGCAGGGATTCTATCAGCAGCAGGGCGGCCAGCATGTCCGCAGCCAAAGGGCGGATTTAGAGGACTTTGAAGAATCCAGCCAGAATTTGGCAGCCGATACTGAGAATGTCGAGGAAGCTCAAAAGGTAGTCTTGGACAGCCAGGGCAATCAGATTTCCCGAGGCGTTGATTACACCGTATAAATTGAGAAAGGAGGATGCTTTATGGCAAATTCGCTGAATACCATTACCGTTGACGGCGTGACCTACGACTATGATTCGTACAAGGCGAGTCAGAACAGCTCCAAGACGACCAATTCTGACTACATCAGCCAGGATACGTTCTTGAAGCTCTTGGTAACGCAGATGCAGTATCAGGATCCATTAGATCCTATGGACAATGGCGAGTATCTGTCCCAGTTGGCACAGTTCTCTGCTTTGGAGCAGATGACGGAGGTTGCCAACGGCCTAGGCAAGATAAACAGCCTGATCGAGAATATGGATACGTCTGTATTGGTAGGACAGCTTACGAGCATGATTGGCAAGAATGTCCAGTGGGTTACTACCAACAGCGATGGCTCGACCACTACGCACGAGGGCGTAGCCAAGAGCGTCAGCATTTCCGATGGATCGCCGTCCTTGATGGTTGAAACAGAGGTTACTGACAGCGATGGCAACAAGGTCAAGGCGATGACCAAGGTTGATATTTCTACTCTGACCCGTATCGGGGAAGGAGCATAAGGTTTTAGGAGGCAAGAGGGATGTCAAATTCAGGAATATTTTTCCCGGGGCAGCCTGTTTTGCCTGTGGAAAAATCTAGTTTTGGACAAAAAATCAGCAGGAGCAGTACGGCTGTTACAGGTGCTTCCTTTGCGGATATTCTGCAAAGGGCTTCACGCAAGGTCAGCTTTTCCAACCACGCCTTGCAGCGTTTGGAAAGCAGGCAGATGGAGCTTAGCAGGGAGGATTTGCAAAGGCTGGATGAAACTGTTGATAGAATGGCTCAAAAGGGAGCCAGGGAGTCGCTCATCTACATGAATGATATGGCTTTCGTGGTGAGTGTAGCCAACCGAACTGTGATTACTGCCATGGACGGCAAAAGCGCTAGAGAAAATATTTTTACCAATATAGACAGTGCGGCGATTCTTTCGTAGGCTGGACTGTTAGAGGAAGCCTTGTCCTGCGGAATGACTGAAGCGGGGCAGGGAATGGCCCGTGGCTATATAGGTATGGCTCTCCCGTGTAGGACAAGGGCCTTGGCAGAACGTGCCTAGGTCTTTGTCTTAGGAGAGCAGTCTGGCATGGTATTTGGATGTAGATTATTGAGGAGGGAAGAAGCATGATCAAGCTTACAAAATTTAATTCCGATGGTAGAAAAGGAGAATTCATCCTCAATGCGGAAATTATTGAAACTATGGAGGAAACTCCTGATACAGTTATAACTCTTACTAATGGAAAAAAACTTATCGTCCAGGATAGAATGGATGATATTGTCAGAAAAGTTATGGTGTACAAGCGGGCTTTGTATAAATAACAAGGTCTGGATATAGTGCAAATTACCCTTTTTCTAATTTTCTGAGAACTTTTTTTTTAAAAGGTTGTAATTTAGAAAAATATTGGTAAAATGTTAAATGTGAATATAAATCAATCCTAAAAAAATGGATTGGTATTATATATTTTTTAGAAGGAGTGGAATGCTATGGCTGATGAAGAAAAGACCGAGGAGGCGGCTCCAGCAGGAGGAAGCAAGAAATTTCCAATAGTAATCATTGTTGTGTTGATATTGGTTGGCCTTGTACTGGCAGGCGGTATCTCCTATTTTGTTACGACGCAGTTTATGTCTACCGGCAATCCGGCGGCTGTGGAGAACAGAAACCATGACCCTGGCGTGTTTGTAAAGCTGGGTGATGCCAAGGAGGGGATTATCGTCAATGTGGGCGGTATCAAGTCCACTCGTTTCCTGAAAGTTGGCATTACAGTTGAGCTGAATCCTGATAATGAGAATAATGTGGCTGACGGCAAGCTTGTGCCTGCTGCCGAGACCAAGATTATGGACACCACATTGCAGATTCTGCGTACCGTCAAGATTGAGGAGCTGGATGCTGCGCGTCAGGATGATTTGAAGAACAACATAAAGTCGGAGCTGAACAAGGTTTTGGGCGAAGGCTCTGTGTATGATGTGTATATAACAAGCTTTATGCTTCAGTAATGATATGAAATATATTTTATGAGAAAGGGGGATGAAGCTTGGCAGATGATGTATTATCCCAATCTGAGATAGATAAGCTGTTGGCGGCATTTTCAGCAGGCGAGGTTGACGTTGCTGAGATGAATGTCGAGGAAGACACCAAAAAAGTTAAGACATATGACTTTAAGAGACCGGATAAATTCTCAAAGGACCAGATTCGAACCCTTAATATGCTGCATGAGAACTTTGCCAGGTTGTTCAACACGTATCTGTCCACCTATTTGCGGGCATTGGTTAGTGTTGAGGTAGCCTCGGTAGAGCAGACAACATATCAGGAATTTGTTCAGTCCATAGCCAATCCGTCCGTCATCGGCATACTGGCTGTACCGCCTCTCAAGGGCAATATTATCATGGAGTTTGATACAGGTATCTGTTTGGCTATCATTGATAGGGTCTTTGGCGGTCAGGGAGAGAATAATATTAAAGCCAGGGTGCTGACAGAAATTGAAGAGGCTGTAATACGCAGGGTATTTGACAGGGCTATGGAGCATCTGCGTGAAGCCTGGGCGAATGTGGTGCATTTCACGGCAAAAATAGAGGCAATGGAATCCAATCCTCAGTTTGCCCAGATTGTGCCGCCTAACGACATGGTGGTTATTATCACCTTGCAAATGAGAATCGGTCCCGTTGAGGGATTGATGAATATATGTATCCCGTATTTGGTTTTGGAATCGGTTATGTCGAAGCTGACGACTACCTTTTGGGTGGCTGCCTCTATCAGCAAGGAAGAGCATCCTGAGCATGAAGAGATGATTCGTCGCAAGCTGAAAGAAACCAAGGTTCCTTTTATCGTCCAAATGGGAGCATTCAATATAACCTTGCAGGAGTTCCTGACCCTTAGCTATGGGGATGTCTTGCAAATGGACACCAAGGTTGATGGAGAACTAAAATGTATAGTTGGCAATATAGAGAAATTCTATTGCCGTCCTGGTACCTCTGGCAATAAAAAAGCAGTACAGATTACCAGATTAATTTCGGAAGGAGATGAAGACACTAATGGCTGATTTGACGCAAGAGGAAATTGATGCATTGCTGAAAGGCGGTGCTTCAGAGCCTGCTGCTACTGATTCGGCATCTAATGAAGAAGCTTCTTCTGTAGTACCAGATGATCTGCTGTCCAGTATGGAAAAGGATGCCTTAGGCGAGATTGGTAATATCTCCATGGGCAGTGCTGCCACTACATTGTCAGTATTGTTAGGACACAAGGTTAATATTACTACGCCTACCGTAAGCATAGCTACTATGTCTAACATTCAGAATCAGTATCCTATGCCTTATTTGATAGTGGAGGTAGGCTATGTAGTTGGTATCAATGGCAATAATATTTTGGCAATTCAGGCTTCTGATGCCTCTATTATTGCGGACTTGATGATGGGTGGAGATGGACTGAATCCGCAGGAGGAGCTCAATGATATTCATATGAGCGCTGTGGGAGAGTCAATGAACCAGATGATGGGTACAGTGGCTACCTCTCTCTCTACCATGTTTAATAAGAAGATAGATATTTCTCCTCCTAAGGTAAGCATGATCGATCTAGGCTCTGAGGAAAAAATCACTGATTTAGTACAGAGTGATGAGCCTGTAGTCAAGATTAGCTTCCGCATGGAGGTAGATGGGCTTATCGACAGCGAAATCATGCAGATTTTGCCAATAGATGTGGCGAAGGAAATGGTAAGCTTCCTGATGGGAGGCGGTGCAGAGGCAGAGGCGCAGCCTGAACCGGCAGCCCAGCCTGCAGCAGCGCCAGAGCCTGCAGCTGCTCCAAGTCCTGCTCCTGCCCCTGCGGCAGCACCACAGCCGGCCGCTCCGCAGCCGCAATATGCAGCACCGCCGCAGCAGCCACAGTATGCTGCGCCGCCACAGCAGCCGCAGTATATGGCACCGCCTATGGGAGGACAGCCGATATATGCACCGCCTCCATATGCCAACAATTTGGTAGGAGCTGGTACGCCGGTGCAGAATGCACAGTTTGCACCTCTTACCAATGAGCCTATCAAGGTTAATGCGGCTAATATCAGCTTGATTCAGGATGTTCCTCTGCAAGTGACTGTCGAGCTGGGACGCACCAAGAAATCAATTCGTGAGATTTTGGAGTTTACCACAGGCTCAATCATCGAGCTGGACAAGCTGGCAGGCGAGCCGGTAGATATTCATGTCAATGGACAGCTTACCGCCAAGGGCGAGGTTGTCGTTATTGATGAGAATTTTGGTGTCCGCATAACGGAAATTGTAAGTCCTTTGGAGAGAGTCCAGTCTTTTTAAGGCATAAAATGATATCTAGCAGAGTGTGTCTAGCGAATTTGCATAAGGATTTGAATTGGGGACATATTATATGCTATAATAAACATATGGGCATGGCATGGTCCATTGTGGAGAGGGATTGTGCGCTCTGCTTTTCAGCAGCGGAGCTGGTGAATCTCCCGGAATCTTCAAGTATTAGATTTGAGGAGTATGTCAAAATACAATGTTAATGATTCTTGGACGAAAATTAGCTTGTGATACGTTAAATAGACAAGGAGAGATGACAAATGGCAGTTAGAGTATTGGTGGTAGATGACGCAGCATTCATGAGAATGATGGTAAAGGACATCTTGACCAAAAATGGTTATGAGGTTGTTGGCGAGGCTGAGAATGGTATGAAGGCATTGGAGAAGTATCAGGAGCTGAAGCCTGACTTGACTACCATGGATATTACTATGCCTGAGATGGACGGCATCAGCGCCGTTAAGGAAATCAAGAAGGTTGACCCGAATGCAAAGATTGTTATGTGTTCTGCTATGGGTCAGCAGGCCATGGTTATTGAAGCAATTCAGGCAGGCGCTCGTGATTTCATCGTAAAGCCTTTCCAGCCAGACCGCGTACTGGAGGCCGTTCGCAAAGCAGTCGGCTAATGGGCAACTGGAGTCGTTTTCACTCCATGGCATCTGTCCTATGTATTTTAATTTTGGTGTTGTCAGTAGTGCCGTCAGATTGCTTGGCGGCTGCTGCTGACACGGCCAGTTCAGGTGGCGGCTATCTGTCTGGCTACGAAAATGCAGATCCAAAACCTTCTCAAATGTCATGGTGGTCTACATTGGCATATTTGATCAGCCTTGTGGCTGTGTTTGCCTTTGTGGTTGTCATGGCATATTTTGCGTCCAAATTTCTGAGCGGGCGCTTCCAGAACCGGACTGCCTCGGCAGGCGGACGGCTGCTGGAGCATCTGGCTTTAGGGCCGAATAAGTCTGTCTGCGTGGTGGATATTGCCGACAAGCTGCTGCTTATTGGCGTTACCGACCAGCAGATTACGCGTTTGGGAGAGATTGAGGACCCGGAGGAAATAGATCGTTTGAGGCGTCAGGCTGTGGCACAGCCTGTAGATGACAGTGCCTTTGCCAGCCAGCTATCTTCACTAGAGGAGCTGACCAAGAGGGTGCCGTCTCTGTTTCGCAGAGATTGAATCGCAAAGGATAGGAGTTGTGAAGATAGTGACCAGGGTACAGAGGCTTTTATGCCCTTGCATAATGGCTCTGCTATTAGCTTTTTTGTGGCAGGATGCTGCTTCGGCAGCTCCCTTGATACCAAATGTAAATATTGATGTAGGCTCGTCAGAAAATCCGCAGGATGTAGCAGTCACCCTGCAGCTGATGGCCGTGTTGACGATTTTGTCCATAGCACCCTCGATTCTGATAATGACTACGGCTTTTATCAGAATTGTTGTGGTGCTTGGTTTTTTACGTAATGCATTGTCTACGCAGACAACTCCGCCAAATATGGTGGTTATAGGCTTGTCATTGTTCCTGACCTTTTACGTGATGTCTCCTTACTGGAGCCAGGCCAATGAAAATGGCTTGCAGCCCTATCTGGCTGGCCAGATAACGCAGGAAGAGGCGATTGACAGGACGGTAGAGCCTATACGGGAGTTTATGTTCAAGCAGACCAGGGAATCTGACTTGGCTCTCTTCGTCAATCTTTCGGATGGACCAAGGCCGAGTGGCCCGGAGGAGGTTTCTACCTTTACCCTGATTCCTGCCTATATGATCAGCGAGCTAAAGACGGCTTTTCAGATAGGCTTTATGCTGTATGTACCATTTATTGTTATTGATATGATTGTGGCTAGTACCTTGATGTCCATGGGTATGATGATGCTGCCGCCGGTTATGATTTCCCTGCCGTTCAAGATTTTGCTCTTTGTCATGGTAGATGGCTGGCATCTTTTGATTAAGTCCTTGATTATCAGCTTCAAGTAGGAACAGGTGGATATCTATGTCAGGTGATTTAGTAATACAGATGGCACAGGAGGCTCTCAGGATGGTGCTGATTATTTCAGCGCCCATGCTGGGGCTGGGCTTGCTGGTTGGTCTGGCGGTCAGTGTTTTTCAGGCTACCACGTCCATTCAGGAGCAGACACTTGCCTTTATTCCAAAGATTGTAGCTGTTTTCGTGGCGATATTGATTTTTGGACCGTGGATGCTGAGGCTTATGGTGGAGTACGTGACCAATGTTTTGGTTAATCTGCCCTATTACATAGGCTGAGGGGTGAGGCTGTGGATTTTTATGAATTGCTGCAGAATCATGCAGCGATATTTCTGCTTTTGATGACGAGGGTCAGCGGACTGTTCCTCATAGCGCCGTTTTGGGGCAGTCAGAATATACCGGTTTATTTTAGAGCCGGCATAACCTTTGCCATCACGCTGGCGCTGTTTCCCGTGGTGGACGCGAAGATGTCGGTGACGGCGCCCGTGTCTATCATAGGCTATACCGTGGCACTGCTTTCTGAGCTTTTTATAGGCTGGCTTATCGGCTTTGTGTCATATGTAGCCATGATGTCAGTGAATATGGCAGGCAAGATTATGGATTTGCAGGCTGGCTTTTCCGTAGTCAATGAGATGGACCCTACCTCCAATCAGCAAAATCCTTTGATTGGTACTTTTTTATATTATCTTACTCTTATAGTCTTCGTGGTGACCAATGGACATCACATGCTGTTGTCAGCAGTGGTAGGCAGTGTAGATTCGATACCGCTGCTGGGAATGAATTTCAATACGGATATTGCCAATCTGATAACAGATTTTACGGCAGGGATTTTTGTTACCGGCATGAAGATTGCCATGCCTCTTACCTTTTCTATCCTGCTCACCAATGTATCCTTGGGCGTGCTGGCGAGGACCATGCCGCAGATGAATATATTTGTCGTGGGCATACCGATGCAGATAGTAGTGGGTATCTTTACCGTTGCGGTGATTATGCCCTTTTACGTGATGTTTTTGGATGTGTTATTCAATGAGATGTATGGCAATATATCCATTGCCCTACGGGCATTACAATAGAGAAAAAAATGAGAATATGGGCGTAGGCGAGGTCAATTTTGTCTTTGACCTGCAGCTTTTTGCCGGTGAAAAGACAGAGGAGCCTACTGCCAAGCGCAAGCAGGATGCCCAAAAAAAGGGCCAGGTCGGACGCAGTCAGGAGATAAGCGCTGCCTTTGTGCTTCTGGCAGGGTTTGGCGTGCTGAAAGCGCTGGGGTCGTCAGCCGTGGAAGAAGTCATGAACTACACGGTCTATATCTTCAGCAATCTGAGTTTTGATGTCAATGAAGAATCCATCATGCAGCTTTTTATCGGCATAGTGATTCTGCTGGCAAAAACGTCTATACCGCTGATGGTCTTTATCATGATTATCGGTTTGGCTATGAATATAGCTCAGGTAGGATTTAATTTTTCGACTGAAAAGCTCAGTTTCAATCCAGGCAGGCTGAACCCCATCAGTGGCTTTGGACGTATTTTTTCCAAGCGCTCCTTGGTGGAGCTGGTAAAATCGTTATTTAAGATTGCGATTATCGGCTCGCTGGTTTATGTTTATCTATCCGACGAGCTTATGCAGATGCCCAAGCTGATATTTACGGATCTTTTTTCCGGGGCAGCCAAGGTGTCTGATATAGTTTTTGACCTGTCCTTTAAAATTATCGGGTTGTTTATGATTATGGCGGTTATGGACTTTATGTACCAAAAATGGCAGAATAATCAGGACTTGAAAATGAGCAAGCAGGAGGTCAAGGAGGAATTTAAGCAACAGGAAGGTGATCCTCAGATCAAGGGCAAGATTCGTCAGAAGCAGCGCCAAATGGCTATGTCGAGAATGATGCAGGAAGTGCCCAAGGCTGATGTCATTGTCACCAACCCTACGCATTTTGCAGTAGCCTTGAAGTATGAAAGCGGTATGACGGCCCCGGTGGTACTTGCCAAGGGACAGGATGCCGTAGCGCAGAAGATAAAGGGGATTGCCAGGGACAGCAATGTTCCGATTGTTGAGAACAAGCCGCTCGCCAGGGCGCTCTACGCCGCAGTGGAAGTCGGAGGCAGCGTGCCTCAGGAGCTTTTCAAGGCCGTGGCAGAGGTTTTGGCATATGTATACAAGCTGAAGCACCGCCATAGAAGGCGCTGAGTATAGAATTTGATAGATAGTGTCAGGAGATAAGATATGGCTGCACCTGAAATGACTGCCGGCAAGACCGGCTTTGTAAAAAAATATAGCGATGTAATGATAGCGGTTGGCATCGTAACCATCATAGTTATGATGATTATTCCTCTGCCGACAATATTGTTGGACTTGCTGCTGTGTATGAATATCACTTTGGCACTGGTCGTAGTCATGAGTGCAATCTACAATGTAGAGGCCTTGGATCTGTCGGTATTTCCGTCTCTTTTGTTGATTACCACCCTGTTCCGTCTGGCGCTGAATGTATCATCTACCCGCCTTATCCTGTTGGAAGGCTATGCCGGAGAGGTTATCAGCTCGTTTGGTAATTTCGTAGTAGGCGGTAATGCCGTTGTAGGCTTCATTATCTTTATCATTTTGATTATCATTCAGTTCTTGGTTATTACCAAGGGTGCGGAGCGTGTCGCAGAGGTATCTGCCCGCTTTACCCTCGATGCTATGCCAGGTAAGCAGATGGCTATCGATGCGGATCTGAATCAGGGTGCGATTACCGATGCCGAGGCAAGCGAGCGGCGTAAGAAGATTCAGCGCGAGGCTGATTTCTACGGCGCTATGGATGGTGCGAGCAAGTTCGTAAAAGGTGATGCCATTGCGGCAATTATCATCATTATCATAAATATTACCGGCGGCTTTGTCATCGGCATGGTGCAAAGAAATATGACGGTACAGCAGGCGCTTCAGAACTATACCTTGCTGACAGTCGGCGAGGGTTTGGTAAATCAGATTCCGGCGCTTTTGATTTCTACGGCTACTGGTATCATCGTTACCAGGGCGGCTTCTGAGAGCAATCTTGGCTATGACTTGATTCATCAGCTAGGCGCAAAGCCGAGGGTATTCTACATCGTCTGCGGCGTGCTTCTGGCTATGGCATGCGTGCCGGGGCTGCCGGGAGTGCCGTTTGCCATTTTGGCAGGTGTGTGCGGCTTCATTGGTCGTCAGATAGCCAGCGGTGACAAGAAGGTACAGGAAACTGCCGTGGTTGAGAAAAAGGAAAAGACAAAGACAGAGGCGAACAAGCCAGAAAATATTGTTTCTTTGCTGCAGGTTGACCCGATGGAGCTGGAGATCGGCTACAGCCTGATACCTTTGGTTGATACGGGACAGGGCGGCGATTTGCTGGATCGCATTGTGATGATTAGGCGGCAGTGCGCTTTGGAGCTTGGCTTGGTTGTGCCTACCATCCGAATCAGGGACAATATTCAGATAAAGCCGAATGCCTATATCATCAAGCTGAAGGGCATCGAGATCGCCAAGGGCGAGCTTTTGCTGGATCATTATCTGGCGATGAACTCAGGCACTGTCTTTGAGGAGATCCAGGGCATCGACACCATAGAGCCAGCCTTTGGACTGCCGGCACTGTGGATTCCGGAGGCGTCAAGAGAGCAGGCTGAGCTGAACGGCTATACCGTAGTCGATGCGGTATCGGTACTGGCTACCCACCTGACAGAGGTTATCAAGGCACATGCTGACGAAATCCTCGGCCGTCAGGAGACGCAGAATCTCATCGACAATGCGAAAAAGACCAATCCTTCCCTTGTGGACGAGGTCATACCAGACCTTTTGGGCGTGGGCGACATACAGAAGATACTCGCCAACATGCTCAGGGAGCGCGTGTCTATCAGGGATATGACGACTATCTTGGAGGTATTGGCAGACTATGCACAGGCTACCAAGGATACCGAGATATTGACAGAGTATGTACGTCATGCCATGGCTAGACAGATTACCCAGCAGTACACCCAGAATAATCAGTTGACATGTATCACGCTTGACCCGGCTATTGAGAATAGGATTGCTGGCGCTGTACAGAGGACGGAGCGAGGCTCTTATGTCAGTCTCGACCCAGATACCATGCAGAAGCTGCTCAATTCTCTGAGCAAGGAGCTACAGAAGCTGACGGATATGGGCTACCAGCCGATTACGCTGACGAGTCCTACGGTCCGCCTGTATTTCCGCAAGCTGGTAGAGCGTTCCGTACCGGGCATCATTGTTTTGTCACACGCTGAAATAGATCAGTCGGTTGAGATTCAGATTATTGGGGTGGTGAAGTTATAAATGCAGATCAAAAGCTTTAAAGCACCTACGCTCAAGGAGGCGATGGCCAATGTCAAATCAGAGCTGGGCGTAGATGCAGTAATTCTTCATACGAACAAAATCAAAAAAGGCGGCATACTGGGATTTCACAGCAAGGAAATCGTCGAAGTTATTGCGGCTGTCGAGGATGCACCGGCACATGAGCAAAAAAATACGATGGATGTCGGCGCAGCCTCGGAGGCTGTGCTGCAGGCGGCAGCGGCGGCAAGGGCTAGTAGAAATTCTGCTCAGAACGTGCCAGTCAGTCAAGACGATTTAGCACAACCGGCAGGTAATTTTACGCCAAGGAACATGGTGAGCCATTATCAGACTGCCGGCACGCTTGAGGCTATCAGCCAGGCAATGGCGCAGAGTATGCCGAGCCAGACCTTTGGCGAGGTATTGGCAAGTGTAAATAAGGCTCAGGGGCAGGGAAATGCGGCGTATCAGCCACAGGGACAGGCAGTGCCCCAGCAGCCTCAGATGCAGCAGCCAATGCCAACGCAAGTACAGCAGCAGCCCGTGCCGCAGCAAATGCCACCGCAAGTACAGCAGCCTGCGCCGCAGCAAATGCCACCTGCAGCGCCCCAGGCGCAGCAGGCCGTGCCTGCGACGCTGCCTCAACAGCCTCAGAGCGTACCCCGGCAGATGTCAGCACCGTATCAGGAGGCGCCACAGTATTCGCCAGCCCAAGAGCCAGTTGAAATGCAGAATCTGCCGCCGCAGACTCAAGTGATTGAGCAGGATATTGATGCTGAGTTTCAGGCTGATGTCGAACCGATTAACGAAAGTGCCGCAGAATCTGCCAGTCCATCACTTGCGGATGAGGGCGAATCAGGGGAAGAGAATGAGTCTAAGCCGCTAGAGAACGATGATGCTGAAAAAGCGGAGCCTATTGACAACAGGGAGCAGGAGATTCAGGATTTGCAGAATCAGTTGGCAGAGATGAAGTCGCTGCTTTTGGAAATGAGCCGCGGCAAGTCCGAGGCTGGCGGTGTTCCTAGCCTGCAAAACGCTATGGAAGATCAGGGCATCAGCAAGCTGATCATGGATGACATGGTGTCCAAGCTGAGCGGTACGGAGATACTAGCGCCGAAGGATTCTCCAAAGGCGAGCAAGGCACTGGAGAAGTATATCCGCAAGTCGATAAGGATTGCCAATGGCATAACCCTGTATTCTGACAAACCTAAGGTCGTGGCATTGATAGGCCCTACCGGTGTGGGCAAGACTACGACGCTGGCGAAGATTGCCGCTAGGTTTGTTTTGGAAGAGGGAGCCAAGGTTGCGCTGATTACGGCAGATACCTATCGTATTTCTGCTGTAGAGCAGCTAAAGACATATTCGGATATTTTGGGCTTGCCGCTAGAGATTGTCTATGACTCGCAGGCTTTGCAGGAGGCCATTGACAAGCATCATGACAAGCAGCTTATCCTGCTTGATACGGCTGGCAGAAGCCAGTACAACACCTATCAGATGAAAGAGCTAAACGAGCTTTTGGATGTAGATGCAGATATAGAGAAGCACTTGGTCATGAGTGCTACCACCAAGACCAGCGACGGGCTGGAGCTTTTGGAGAATTTTTCCTTGTGCAAGCCTAACAGGGTTATTTTTACCAAGGTAGATGAAACAAGGACGCATGGCATAATTTTAAATATATTGCATAGACGCAAGGTGGCTTTGTCCTACTTGACCAACGGACAAAGCGTGCCTGACGATATAGAGCCTGCCAGCATAGAGAAGCTGGCGGAGCTGTTGCTGAGGTAAGAGGGTATGGATGATCAGGCTACCAGGCTGAGAACGCTTGTAGAGGGGAAGAATACACAAGAAAATATCTACTCATCGGAAATGCCTTCGTGGCAGGCTGGCTGCCAGGCGGCTGATTATCGGCCGCCGACCAAGGAAGCCAGGGTCATTGCCGTTACCAGCGGCAAGGGCGGCGTGGGCAAGACAAACCTTGTAGTGAATCTTGCCATTGCCATGGGCAAAAGGGGAAGGCGCGTAGTGGTCGTGGATGCCGATCTAGGCACGGCAAATGTGGATGTCCTGCTGGGCACTAGCTCGCGCCAGGCACTAATGTCGCTGGTACATGACGGCGTGGAGCTTGAGGATGTCCTGATAAGGGGACCTTATGGCGTCAGCTATATTTCTGGCGGCTCTGGCATGGAGCACGCAGGGGAACTGTCCGATGAACAAAGGCAGGTTATCTTTGATAAGCTGGCAGGCTGCGATGAGTGGGCGGACATCATTCTGGTAGATACGGGCGCAGGTGTGGGAAAAAACGTTTTGGATTTTATCATGGCATCGGATGAGATTGTCTTGGTGACTACGCCGGAGCCGACTGCCCTGACGGATGGATATGCAGTTTTGAAATCCTATTGCCGCCTGGGGGCGCAGCAGCCGATCAGATTGGTTGTGAACCGTGTTTTTGATATTGATGAGAGCAGGGAGACAGCCAGCAAGCTCATATGTACTGCCGACAAATTTCTCCATATGAAGCTGGAATCACTGGGATTTGTCCTAGATGATGCCAATATGACGCGCTCTGTGAGAAAGCAAGTTCCGATTATGGCTGAGTACCCCAATTCACTAGCTTCTAAATGTATAGATTCTTTGGCTAATACTCTGCTGACAGGACGGAAACAGCGGGTAAAAACGGGCTGGAAGGGCTTTTTGCGAAAATTTTTTCACAACGTTCATTAATATTTTTGCAATAATGAGTGTTTTTCGCTACAATAGAAGAAGCAAGAGATATTTATCAGTGTCAATGGTAGGATAAATACATGTTGCTGTAGTTTTTTATACAAAGGGGATGCCTATGAGCGGGATTAAAGGCACGAAGATGGCTGCTGACAAAATATTGAAGATTGGCTCACGCCTGGAGTTTTATCCAGAAGATGCTCCACAGGGTGCCAGCAGCCGTATAGAGGATATCAAGGATGGTAAAATATTGGCGGCAATGCCAATGTCTAGCAAGGGTGTGCCAATTATTCCTAAGCAGGGAGAACCTATGCTGTGCAAGGTTCCTGGCAAGGGATGCTATTTCCGGTTTAGCACGGTGTATTTAGATAAGTCTAGAGAAGGCAATATTCCTGTTTGGATTGTGAAAATGCCATCAGAGGTGGAAAAGCTTCAAAACCGGGAATTTGTCCGCGTGGCAGCGGATTATACGGTTATATTGCGGCCGCTTAACGAGTACGGCGCTGTCATGGATATGATTATCACGCGCATTACGAATATCAGCGGCGGAGGCGTTGCCGTATATATTGACAAGGAGCTTGAGGTAGGCAGCAAGGTAGTGGTAGAGCTTACCACTATTCCGGGAGTCGGCATGCTGCGCATTACGGGGCAGATTATGAGGTGCATGCCGATGAAGAATGCAGCCTCGCCGCATTATCAGATTGGCATAAAATTTTTGGACATGAGCAAGGTACATCAGAATAAATTGGTAAAATTTATCTTTGACCTGCAAAGACAGAATTTAGCAAAAGGCATTGGCAAAAAGTGAGAGGAGGCAAGGCGATGATTCGTGTTATTGTAGCAGATGATTCTGCCTTTATGAGAAAGGTTATTTCCGACCTTTTAACCAAAACTCTAGATTTTCATGTGGTGGGAACTGCCAGGAATGGCAAGGAAGCCGTTGAAATGGTGGCAAAGGAAAGACCGGATTTGCTGACGCTGGATATAAATATGCCTGTGATGGATGGCCTGCAGGCATTGAAGATTATCATGCAGGATTCTCCGGTGCCAGTTTTGATGTTCAGCAGCCTGACCAAGAAGGATGCCGATGAAACCATAAGGGCATTGGAGCTTGGCGCGGTTGATTTTCTGTGCAAGCCAGGCGGCTCGATTTCCCGAATAGATGCCATCGAAGACGATATTATAGAGAAATGCCGCAGTGTTGCCTCCGTAGGCACGAGAAAATCACAAAATCTCAGGAATATTTTTCCGAAAAAGCAGGAAGCACCGAATTTAAAGCGAATTAATATATTTGAGAAAAAATTCGGCAAGCCTGCCTCAGCAGATAAAAATCCTGCTGGGCTTGGCTCGTCGCATGGATATAGCAGCATATTTGCCAAGCACGAGAATCCGCTTTTAAAGAAAAAGCCTGCGTCTTTTATTTACAGCAGCTCATCAGGAGGCGGTGCTTCCAAGCTGGTGGCGTTGGGAACATCTACAGGCGGCCCTAGGGCGCTGCAGCAGGTTATCCCGAAGCTGCCGGGGAATATGCCCTGCGGCATGGTGCTCGTCCAGCATATGCCGGCAGGCTTTACCAAGTCCTTGGCTGAGAGGCTAAATTCTCTGTCGCAGGTTACTGTCAAGGAGGCAGAGCAGGGGGATATTATCATGCCTGGGCATGTCTACATTGCACCGGGCGGCTATCATCTCACGGTGCGCGGCAATGCTTCGAGAAGGGAGATATATTTAAACCAAGACCCGCCATTGGCTTCACATAGGCCGGCTGTAGATGTTATGTTTGATTCAGTTGTAAAGTATGGCCCTGACGTAGTGTCAGTCATACTTACTGGTATGGGATGTGATGGTACTGCAGGTATGAAGAAAATAAAGAAGGCTGGCGGCTACGTGATAGCCGAGGCCGAAGAGACCTGTGTTGTATATGGTATGCCGAAGTCCGTTGTGGAAGCTGGCATTGCAGACGAGGTTCTGCCGCTTGGGCAGATCGCAGATGCAATTATGAAAAAAGTTAGAAATTAATCAAATCAGGGGGAATAGAAATGGAAACAAATCAGTACATGGAAATGTTTTTGGATGAATCGCGGGAACATTTACAGTCTCTGAATGATGGTCTTTTGAGTCTGGAAAATGATCCTGAGGATTTATCCGTCCTCAATGAAATTTTCCGTAATGCTCATACATTGAAGGGTATGTCTGCCACCATGGGATATACCAAGACTGCCGAGCTGACTCATGATATGGAGAACCTTTTGGATATGCTCCGCAAGGAACAGCTCAAGGTCAGCGAGGAGATTATTGATGTTATCTTTAAGTGCGTAGACGCATTGCAGGAAATGGTTGACAACATTGCCAACGGCGATGGCGAGGATGCAGTCGATGTATCTGAGCTGGTGCGCATGGTTAATGCTATTGCCAACGGTGAGTCTGTGGAACAGGCTGAGGCTGAGACCGGCGTAAAGCTGCCTGGCACTCCTGAAGCGGAGGAAGGCGAAAAGTCAAAGACTGCTGCTCCTGCTGGTTGCGAGCTGAATGACACAGATCTCTTGGTTATCAAAGAGGCAAAGAACAGTGGACTGGTTCCGTTCTGGGTTCATGTAGAAATCGCTGATACCTGTCTTTTGAAGTCTGCTCGTTCCTACATGGTTATGAATGTCTTGGATGAGCTGGGCGATGTCATCAAGTCCGTACCTCCGGCTCAGGATTTGGAGCAGGAAAAATTTGAGCATAGCTTCGAGGTATGCATTGTAACGGCTGCTGATGCCAAGAAGATTGAGGAAAGCGTAGCCGCTATATCAGAAATCAGCGCTGTCAAGGCTACAGAGGTATCTTTGGATGCGCCTAAGCCAGCCGCTGAGGAAGCACCAAAGGCAGCCGCTCCTGCCGCAGCGCCAAAGAAGGCCGCTGCAGCCAAGCCTGCTGCTTCCAAGGCATCTGACAAGCAGCCTGCAGCCAAGCATGACAAGAAGGCTCATTTGGGCGGTCAGTCCGTGCGAGTTGATATTGAGAAGCTCGACAGCCTGATGAACCTCGTGGGAGAGCTGGTAACTAATAAAGTGCGCTTGGAGCAGATTGGCATGACGCACCGCCTTACCGAGCTTACTGAGACCTTGGAGCAGATGGACAGGGTAACTACTGACTTGCAGTCCGTAGTTATGAAGGTAAGAATGGTGCCTGTAAGCCAGGTATTCAACCGCTTCCCTCGCATGGTGCGTGATTTGGCGAAGGAATTGAATAAGGACATCAACCTGACCATCGAGGGCGAGGATACAGAGCTGGATCGTACCGTAATCGATGAGATTGGCGATCCGTTGATGCATCTTTTGAGAAACTCTCTTGACCATGGCGTAGAGCATCCTGATGACCGCGAGGCGAAGGGCAAGCCAAGGACTGGCGAGGTTGGCTTGATTGCACGCCACGAGGGCAACAACGTAGTTATCATGGTTACTGATGATGGTGCAGGCATCAATGCAGATAAGATTCGCAACAAGGCTGTAGAAAAGGGCATGATCAGCCGTGAGGAAGCTGATGCTCTGCCGGATTCCGATGCAGTGCGCCTGATATTCCTGCCTGGCTTCTCTACTGCTGAGGTCATTACTGACGTTTCCGGTCGCGGCGTAGGCATGGACGTAGTTCGCAGCAAGATTGAATCTCTGGGCGGTCATGTTGACGTAGAGACTCAGATTGACAAGGGTTCTGTATTCAAGATCAAGCTGCCTCTGACTTTGGCTATTATTCAGGCTATGCTGGTCAAGGTTCAGGATGAGATGTACGCTATTCCGCTTGGCTCTATTGACAGCACTATCAATATTACTCCTGATGACATCAAGACTGTTCAGAACAAGGAAGTTATTGTTCTGCGCGGACAGATTATACCTATTGCCCGCCTCAACGAGGTATTGAGCGTACCGAAGGGCGAGTCTGGCAATGAGGATGATATTTTCGTGGTTGTTGTTCATGTCGGCGATCATAAGATGGGTATCGTAGTAGATAATCTGATTGGACAGCAGGAAATCGTTATCAAGACTTTAGGCAAGCTTTTGTCCGGCCTGAAGATGTTGGCAGGCGCTACCGTCCTGGGTGATGGCCATGTGGCTATGATTTTGGATGTCAGTGCATTGATGTAATCAAAGGGGGTACAGAAGATGGCTAAAAAGGATGATAAGGCAATGACTGATGAGGATGTACAGGTAGTTGCCTTTAAGCTGAGAAATGAAGAGTATGGCTTTAGTATTTTGAATGTACAGGAAATCAAGGGATTGACGGATATTACCAGGGTTCCATTTGCTCCTGATTTCATCAAGGGCGTAATCAATCTCCGCGGCAGCGTACTGCCAGTTATCGATCTCAAGAAGCGTCTTGGCTTGGAGGATACGCCGTACACGGCGAATACCAGAATCGTCATCGTGCGTCATGATGAAATATCTGTGGGCATGCTGGTTGATGCAGTTACGGAGGTTCGCACCATCAATGGCTCTGACATTGATAAGACCAGGGCAATTGCTGGCAATGACGCTAGTTCCAAGTTTATTTCCGGTATCGGCAAGGTTGATGGCAGGCTGATAATTCAGTTGAACATCAGTGATATTATAGGAATGAACGGTGATGAATAAGCCTGTTAAGCAAATGTAGATTGGTGGGATAAAGGAATGTCAGATGATATCGTAAGTCTTTCCCCGGTGCAGCTAGATGCGCTGCGGGAAATCGGCAATGTCGGTGCGGGAAATTCTGCTACCGCCTTGTCACAGATTATCAGTCATCGCATAGATATGGATGTTCCAAGGGTATCTATCGTACCCTTGGAGGAGGTTCCAGATCTGGTAGGCGGTCCTGATGCCATGGTAGTGGGCGTGTTCCTGCGAGTATACGGCAAGGCGCCAAGCAATATTTTGTTCCTGCTGCCCAGGGAAAGTGCTTTTTATCTAGTCGATATGCTGATGGGCAAGAAGCACGGCGATACCAAGAAGCTCGATTTTATGGATGAATCGGCACTGATGGAGATAGGCAATATCCTTTCCGGAGCTTATCTCAATGCGTTGTTCAATTTTACGAATATTTCCCTGCTGCCTTCTATTCCAGCCTTGGCTATGGATATGGCAGGAGCTATTCTCAGCGTTGTGCTAGTGCAGTTGGGACAGATGGGCGATCACGCCCTCGTTATAGAGACGGAGTTCAAGACAGATGATGACGGTATCAAGGGACATTTCTTCCTTGTGCCTGATCCGGGTTCTTTGGAGATTATATTACAAGCAGTAGGAGTGTAACTATATGCCAGGTTTAGTAAAGGTGGGGATGGCTGACTACAAGGTCGGCCGTTCACCTGAAATCTTAATAAGTTATGGTCTGGGTTCGTGTATAGGCATTTCACTGTACGATCCTCAGACCAAGATTGGCGGTCTGCTGCACATTATGCTGCCTGACAGTGGCAAGTCGCGTTCCAATGAAAACAGGGCAAAGTTCGCTGACACAGGAATCAACGACATGCTGCAGGAATTATTGCGGATGGGAGCCGCCAAGTCCAGATTGGTTGCCAAGCTGGCAGGCGGTGCCCAGATGTTTGCCTTTGCGAATGCCTCCGATATTATGAGAGTCGGCCTGCGCAATGCAGCGGCTTCCAAGGAGATTTTAGCACGTTTATCGATTCCGATAGTGGGAGAAGATACGGGGGGCAATTACGGAAGAACCGTGCAGATTGATTTGTCAAGTGGTGTCTACAAGGTAAAGACCATAGACAAGGGTGATAAGGAAATCTAACATGATAGATATTTGTAAGCTGACGGTAGCCTTGGTATTTGCAGCTATAGCAGGTTTGACAGCTATAGCTGCTGGATTGTTGAGTGAAGTTCGCATATCTGTTCTTATCATGCGGACAGCTTGCATTTTTATAGCCACCGGTGTATTGGTTTATATCGGTGCTTTTCTGTTTGAAAAGATTGGCTATGAGTCTTTGATTAAGGACACAGAGAAGGTCATGGACGAATTAAAGCAAAAGGAACAGGAAAATAAGGAGCAGGATCAGCAGTCCCAAGAAGCAGAAGCCGGAACAAAGAAGGATGCCGCTAACGAGGACGAAGAAGCTTCGCCTCAGCAGGAGGATGGCAAGGGCGAACAGCCTGGATTTGCGCCTCTTGATGCCGATTCTCTGCGCAAGGTGACGGGCAGCAGTGAAACGCAATAAATTAGTATAGAGCAATGGTGGTGAGGCGTAGTGCAGAATGATAACAAGTCAGCCGAGGATATTCAAAGGCTTTGGCAGGAATATTCCCAAAATCCAACCTTGGAGCTTCGCAATCGGCTGGTGGAGCACTATCTGCCTCTGGTGAATATTATAGCTGGACGCTTGGCCATGAGCCTGCCTGCCCATGTGGACAGGGATGATTTGATTATCAGCGGGTATTTTGGACTTATGGATGCGGTGGTCAAATACGATATTCATCGTGGCAACAAATTTGAAACCTATGCAGGGCTGCGGATTAGCGGCGCCATGAAGGATGATTTGCGCTCGAGGGACTGGATATCTGTTTCCTTGCGGCAGAAAATACGCAAGTACGAAACAGCCGTCAACAAGCTGGAAGGCGCTTTGGGACATGGCGTTACTGATGAGGAGCTGGCTGAGGAGCTGGAAATGAGCGTGGAGCAGGTACACCAGCTAGAACAGCAGATCAATGCAGCTACCATTATACCGCTGGGCGAATATATGAAAGCTGAGGCAGGTGCTGCACAGGATACAGATCCCCACCGCAGTGCAGAATACATCGAACTAAAGGAAACATTGATACGGGCATTGGATGAGCTGACAGATAAAGAAAGGCTTATCGTATCGCTTTATTATTATGATGAACTAACCATGAAGGAAATAAGCTTGATAATGCATTTATCAGAAGCAAGGATTTGCCAGCTGCATACCAAGGCGATGTTCAAGCTGAGGGGCTTTTTGGCGAATATAGACGGGCTCTGATACATTTTACATATATCGAATACTGGCATCTATATATTGAAGAATAGCCAGGGGGGCTGTACATGGATGAACATAAGATTATAGCAAAAGTAGGCGGTAAGGACAAGGGGTATCTATTTGAATTTTGCTCAGATGGCATCTTTCTTACCGTATATCCCAAGGATGGAACAGGTCTGATGTTTGACGTTTCTGAAATGCGTCAGGTTCTCAAGGATTTCAGTGTTGTGGATTATGACCTGAGGCTCATGACCGATGCATTGAAGAAAAATGACGGTGTTCCTGTCTGCCTTGGCAAGAAATTTACCCTGCCGCAGAATTATTCCAGTCAGGCAGCAGAGGAAGTGGATCAGGAGACCTTGCAGGAACATGTGGAGTTTGGCAAGGTTATCGTCGAGGTAGCTCCAGACAGGCTGTCTGCCGCCGTAAGGTTTGATATATCTAGCAAGCAGTCCATTCCGACTGCGGATATGATATATGAGGCACTGAAAAATAAGAACATCAGATACGGCATCAATGATGATGCTGTCAAGGAGGCAAGCCAGACTGGCAAGACTACGGAGGTTGCCCGTGGCGAAGCTCCGCAGAATGGCAAGGATGCCCAGATTATCCGCAAATTCAATGTGGGCGAGAAGGGCGTGCCTGTGGTTGACGAGCACGACAGGGCGGATTACAAGAATCTCAATATGTTCCTGCGAGCAGTCAAGGGACAGGTCTTGGCAGAGCGTATTCCTCATACCAAGGGTATTCCAGGCACGAACGTATATGGCGATAGGATTATGGCGAAGAATGGCAAGCCGAAGCCCGTACCTGCCGGCAAGAACACCATTGTTCAGGAGGAAAATTTTGTCATCGCCGACATGGATGGACAGATTGTGGACAAGGGCAGCAAGATAGAAGTTGACCCGCGGCTGGAAATCAGGGGCGATGTAGGCATGGGGACAGGCAACATCAATTTTGACGGCGCTATTACCATCAATGGCAACGTAGAGGCAGGCTTTGTGGTAAAGGCTGCCGGCGATATTGAAATCCTGGGCATGGTCAGCGGTGCTAATGTGGAAGGAGCCAATATCTTCATCAAGGGCGGTGTCCGCGGCATGAACCGCGGCTTCATCAAGGCGAAAGGCGATTTTCGTGCCTCTTTTGCCGAAAATGCCGATATAGAGGCCGGTGGCGATATCTTCATTCAGGATGTGGCTATGCATTCGACCATCAGGGCAGGTCATCATCTGATTATGGATGAGGGCAAGGGGCAGATTACGGGTGGAAATTTGGCTGCTGGTGAGGAAATCAGGGCCAAATGCATTGGCAATGAAGCCAATGTTATCACGCGTCTCAGCGTAGGCGTCAATCCAATGCTGCAGAAGGAATATCAGACGGTATTGAAGGAATACAACGAAGCCAAAAAGCGTTTGGAGATGCTGAACAAGACCCTGTCAACCTTGGAAAAGATTGATGTGAAGCTCCTGCCGCCAAACAAGGTGGAGCAGCTCAATAGCCTTGTGCGCTCGCAGTTCCCATTGGCTGGCAAGGTAGAACGTAGCGAGAAAAGGCTCCGTGAGATTGATACGGAGCTGCGCAATATGCAGAATGGACGCATCTGCGTAGCTGATACCATGTATCCGGGCGTGCGTCTGAGCATCAATTCCATAGTTAAGAACGTGCAGGTCAAGGAAACTCATTGCACGCAGTATGTCAAGGATGACTTTATCATGGTAGGTGCGTATTGAGGCTTTGATTGGCGTGTTGTGCTAGTTAGCTTGATAGCGAAGATGTAGTTGTGTGTGCGAAGCGTTGATGCCCCATGGCAGCAAAATGCAGGGGCTATGTACTTAATGGATTGTGATTAATTGAAGATTTGAGGCGAAGACTTATGGATTTTGCACCAATGAATATGCGGATGGTAGTTCCTCATGCCAATGATGTAGGCGAGATACAGCACAATATGAATCAGCAGGCGGCTTTGCAGCATGACTTCAGGACAGAACAGCAGAAGAAGCTGATTGAGCGCCAGCAGAGCCAGGTGCGCACCAAGGATGATGCTGAGGGCGAAAAAATCAAGGATAATCCTGAACGCAAGCATGGCGGCAGGCAAAATGCCAAGGGCAGAAGGAAGAAGTCGCCACGGGAGATTATGGAGGAACAGGAAGCTATGGAAGCTCCCGAAGAACCGCCTATGGCTGTTGATACCTATAGAGGGCACAGCATAGACATAAGCTGCTAGATTACAGGACGGAGTTCATATGACCACAGAGATATTGGGATTTATTATTATTCTAGGGGCGGTTATCGTACTGCTGGCCAGACAGCATCTAAATAAAAGCGAGGATGATCCCGAGGTTTTGGAAGCGGCTACGGGCAGGCTCAGATATGAGCTGGAGCAGTCGGCTGACGAGATAATCAATCGTATGACGGAGCATATAGACAGGCTGGAGCGCATGCTTCGCGAGGCTGACTATAAATCAGAGCTTTTGCAGCAAAAGATAGATATGCTGGAGAGGCTCGGCTATGCCAATGTCCCTGCTCAGCCTGTCGCAGTACCGCTTCAGGACAATGGCGGTGCTCAACAGTCTGTCTATGCAGATACCGCTGTCCAGACTCCGCATCAGGAGCCTGCACCTGTCGTTCAAAATCCAGTCATGGATAATGTGCCTGAGGAGGAAAAGACACCGGCTGCTGTCTATACGCCGGCATCGAATACTGCCGGCGAGTCTGATAGCGGCAAGGAAGCCTATGCGATGAGTCCTTCTGATGAGAAGGCTTGGGAGTATCTGCGCGAGGCGTCAAGAGAGCTGGAAGCCCGCTATGAGGCTCAGTCCAATACCATGCAGTCCGTGCAGCAGTCTGATGCTCTGCAGCAGGCGGTGAATATTCAGTCTGGCAATATAGATGGCTTGGTAAGCGCAGCAGGTACTGCCAATGCCAAATCAAACAGACAGACGGCTGGTGTCGCTGGCGCAGGACAGGCTGGCAGTATAGATGAGCTGCAGGGACTTGATACAGAGGCTGCCACCCAGATGGCACGGGAGATGCTGGTCGACGGTCATGAGCTGGAGGAGATTGCACGGGCTACTGGCTTGGGCATAGGGGCAGTGCACCTTATCAAGCAGCTTCAGGATAAAAATTTATAGAGATGTCCTCGCATTGCAAAAATCTTCTTTGTAAAGCCTTGACATTGAGCAGTATATCACGTATAATAACAATTGTGCATGGGGGCGTAGCTCAGCTGGGAGAGCGCTTGAATGGCATTCAAGAGGTCAGGGGTTCGATCCCCCTCGTCTCCACCATGAAACTTATATGCAGGGTCTGACCGATGCTTCGCTTGGCGAGGCATCGGTTTTTTGTTGTGCTGTAATTAAAAAAGCTATTCATTTGTGTGAATAGCTTTTTTGATGCCTAGAAATGAAAATGATTCATCATCTTCTGTGTCAGCTTTTTAGAATCAATATCCTTGTGCTTGAGAATGGTTTCCAGCGAGCTGACAAAGAAAAACGAATTTATCGGGATATAACGGCGGCGCTTGCGGAAATTGGCCCAATGGAAGAGCTTGTCGAAAATATCTTCATAATCCTCCCTGGTCGCATGATATTTTTCGATGATTTTTTTCAGCCGGAAATCCTGACAGCCATAGGCATACATTTTGTCCAAAAGCTCGGACTTAGAAAGAGTGCCATCCTCCAAAAATGCCTTAATCAGGCTGTTGATGTAGTTGTCACGACGCATAATCCGCTTCATCGCCATGTAGAAGGTCACAGCCATGAACAGCATAAATCCAATGTAAATAAGCAAAATATCACCTCTATAAAATTATTGTATATTAATCATGGCAGATACAGCAGACATGCCAAGGTGCTGTGGCCATTGCTCAAGAGATTTCTCCGCAGGCGTTCCATGCGCCCGAACAGCGGAGCGCCATGCAGACGCAGCTTGAATCTGAGGAATGAGTCGCCAAAATTGCCAAAAATCGGCACGCGCGGCATTTCGTAGGCATCATCCCAAGGATGAACTAGGTCATAGCGGACGGTAAAGCCGCCATCGTAGCCACATTCCTTGACGGCTGCCATGGACTGCTCATCCATAGTGCCACATGGATAAGCCATGTACCTGACGAATTTCAGAGTTTTCCACTCCGTAGCCAGCTTGCCGCCCATAAGCTGCTTGTAAAGCTCGTCACGAGGCAGCCCTGCCAGCTCCACATGGCTGAGCGTATGGCTTTCCATATTGATACCAGCCTCGCTCATTTCCTGTACCTGTTCCCAGGTGAGGTAATTGTCAAAGCGGTTCATAAAATCAGAAACTAGGAAGATAGTAGCCGTAAAGCCGTATTTCTTCAATATAGGGAAGGCGTTGGTATAATTGTCCCTGTAGCCATCATCAAAGGTAATCAGTACAGGGTTCTTTGGCAGGGGCGTGCCGTACTTGAGGTGATTGGAGAGCTGCTCAGGCGTGATGGAATTGTAGCCGTCCGCCTTCAGATATGCCATCTCCCGCTCAAACTCGCTCACTGGCACGGTCAGGGCATTGTGATCCCGGTCATTGATTTGATGATAGTTTAGGACAGGAATACCGGTAGCCGCATCTCGGACAAAGGACAAAAATATCGTCAACAAGACAGCCAGCAGCAGATAAAGTACAACAAGGCAACGCTGCCTTAGCGTTGGTAACATAATAACACAACCTTTGGATTTTTTAATCATTGTACCCCGATAAATGCATATAGTCAAGGTCGCAAAAATATCATCAAAATAAGAGTGGACTATTTTTCATTTTTCCTTATAATTATATATAGACTGTTGTTTATGGTATAAATTTTTCTTCTGCCAGATGGCAGGGGATTTTTCATAAGGCAGTCGCCCTAAAGGCATTGTCATCCTGTGCTCGATGTACTGCTGCTTGGCAGTCGGCAGTCGATGCATGGCTGGCAGGCATTGGGGGAGAGTGTAATTGAAAGGAAGCTATTTGTTGTATGAATAGAAACGATTTATGCTGGTGTGGCAGCGGCTTGAAGTACAAAAAATGCCATTTGGCGTTTGATGAAAAGCTCGATGCCATGAAATTCGATTTTTTCAAGGGACAGGTTCGTCCGCCTCATAAGATTATCAAGAACGCCACTGATATTGAGGGCATACGCAAGGCAGGCGTCATCAACGATGCAGCCCTTGACCTGGCTGGCAGCATGGTACGGGAGGGCATTGATACAGAATCAATTGATACGGCAGTCCGCAAATTTATCGAGAGCAATGGCGGTATTCCTGCCTGCCTGAACTATGAAGGCTTCCCCAAGAGCATTTGCATTTCCTTGAATGATGTGGTTTGCCATGGTATTCCTTCCAAGAAAACCATACTCAAGGAGGGAGATATTCTCAATATAGATATTACGACTATTTTGGATGGCTACTATGCCGATGCTTCGAGAATGTACACCGTAGGCAAGGTAGCGCCTGATGCACAGCGGCTGGTAGAGGTTGCCAAGGAATGTATGCTGGTCGGCATTGAGGCAGTAAAGCCTTGGGGGTATATCGGCGACGTTGGCGCAGCGGTCAATGCTCATGCCAAGGCAAATGGCTGCTCCGTGGTTACTGCCCTGGGCGGCCACGGCGTAGGCAAGGATTTCCACGAGGATCCGTATGTTGCCCATGTAGCTGCCAAGGGTACAGGGATGCTGATTGTGCCTGGCATGGTATTTACGGTAGAGCCGATGATCAACGCAGGGCGCTACACGGTGACAGTCGACAAAAAGGACGGCTGGACGGTTCGCACCAAGGATCACTCCCTGTCAGCCCAGTGGGAAAAGACTATTTATGTAACCGAAACAGGCGTAGAGGTGCTCTCAAGCTGATAGGCACTGCGCAATAGGGGCATAAGCCGTGGAGTCACGGGGGAGTATGACTGCGCCAATGACCTAAAAAATGTTCTGATAATGGATGCCATATAGGGGGTATCATATTGTACAGACTATGGAATACAAATGAAGCTAATGATTCGGATATAGGCGATGTGTCCTCTGCCCGCCGACTCAAGGAGATTATTGATGTACTCAGGCAGCGAGAGCTTTTGCAGGGGATAACGCCTCTCAAAGTCAGACAGGTGCTTGAGGACCTTGGACCAACCTTTGTCAAGCTGGGACAGATTATAAGCATGAGGCCGGATTTTCTGCCCAAGGAATACAGGGATGAGCTGACCAAGCTCCAATCCGATGTGCGTCCCATGGACTTTTCCGTGGTCAAGGATATTATCAACAGGGAATACCAGCAAAGCTGGAATCAGATTTTTTCCTATATTGATCCAGAGGCAATGGGTTCTGCCTCGATTGCCCAGGTGCACAGGGCGATTCTTTTGGATGGCAGCAGGGTGGTTGTCAAGGTGCAGAGGCCGGGTATCTATGACATCATGGCAAAGGACATCAGCCTGCTGAAAAAGGCTGTCTCCGTGGTAAACATAGTCCATGATTCTGACAGCGTGGTTGACTTTGAGAGCATTGTAGACGAGATGTGGGAGGTTGCCAAGCAGGAAATAGATTTCGTGCTGGAGGCTGACCACCTTGAGGAGTTTGCTCATCTCAACAAGGATGATGAAAATATCATCTGTCCGCACGTGGACAGGCAGCTGACCACGCCGAGGATTTTGGTCATGGAATGCATGGACGGCATTGCGCTTGATGATGAGGCAGAGCTTGCCAGGGCTGGCGTTGACATGGAGCGTATAGGCAGGCTTTTGGGCGTAAACTACGTCAAGCAGATTATCGAGGATGGCTTTTTTCACGCTGATCCGCACCCCGGCAATATCTGGGTCAAGGACGGCAAAATCCTTTGGCTCGATTTGGGTATGATGGGCAGGCTGTCCGCCAAGGACAGAGCCAGCTTCCGCAAGGCAATCATGGCATTGATAACCGGCGATGTATACGAAATGAAGGATGCCATCCTGGCGCTTGGTGTGCCGAGGGGCAAGGTAGACCATGTGCAGCTTTATGATGATGTGGCTATGCTGATGAATCAGTACGGCGATTTGGATTTTGAGCATGTGGAGGCTGGCGAGCTGGTGCGGCAGATTCTCAAGGTCTTGCAGGGCAATAATATCGCTGTGCCCCATGGTTTCAGCATGTTTGCCAGAGGCATGCTGATTATGGAGGGCGTGATGACTCGTTGCTGCCCTAGAGTGAATTTTTCCGAGATTTTTGGTCAGGGACTCAAAATCAGCATGGAAAAGGATTTCAACTGGCGCACGCAGATGAGCAAGGCAAAGAGGGATGGCTATACGCTGGTCAAGAAATCAATGCAGCTTCCCGAGCAGATTTCGGATATTTTGAAAATGACCCTCAGCGGTCAGACCAAGGTTAATCTGGATATGACTGGCTCGCAGGAGCCGCTGCAGCAGCTAGATGCCATGATCAATAAGATGATTATGGCGATTATCAGTGCGGCGCTCCTGCTTGGCTCTAGCACCATTTGCACTACGCAGATGACGCCGAAGATTATGGAGATACCGCTTCTCGGCGTGCTGGGCTATCTTGCCGCCATGGTGCTGTGCAGCAAGCTGTTGTGGAATATAATAAAGGCTGATAGGAGGAAGCATTAAGTAACTGATTCTATAAACAAAAGTGTATATAAGTGATATAATATATTCACGGAGGATTGAAGCCGTGAACACATCAAATATCACTAATTAAAAGCTCAAGGAATTTGCCGAGTTCTTAATGTCACGGTGAATACGGACAATGATAAAGTACAAAAAGCAGATTGAAGGGGATGAGGCGATTGCTAAAGGCGTTCAAGGCGGAGATTGCTCCGACTGAGGCACAGAGGCAGAAAATCATTCGCTCCATCGACGTGGTAAGATTTTTATACAATCAGTATATTGCATATAATAGAAAGCTGTATAAGATGCATATGCGTGGATTTTTGGACAGCAGGCAGAAGCATTTTATGACAGCGTTCGATTTTAACAAATATATCAATCACAAGCTGAAAACAGAAATGCCGTGGATTGGCGAATGTGGCGCAAAGGCTCGCAAAAAGGCGCTGGTCAATGCCGAGCAGGCGTTTAAGCGATTCTTTGACGGCAGATCAGGCTTTCCAAATTTTAAGAAAAAGGCGAATCAGGATGTAAAACTGTATTTTCCCCGCAATAATAAGGGCGACTGGAAGATAGGGCGGCACAAGCTGATGATACCTACACTAAAGCAGGTCAGGCTGAAGGAATATGGCTATCTGCCTGTGGGACTTTCGGCTACAAATGGCACAGTTTCTTATGAAGCAGGGAGATTTTATGTTTCCGTGGTCGTAGATATTGATGAAAAATCAAAATACAACAAGGACTTGGAATCATGCTGCGCTGCACAGACCGAGGGAGTCGGCATAGATTTAGGCATAAAAGACCTTGCCGTCGTCAGTGACGGCAGAGTCTTTAAGAATATAAACAAGAGTTCAAAGGTCAAGAGACTGGAGAAGCGGCTTCGGAGAGAGCAGAGGCGCCTTAGCCGCAAGTACGAGTTTAAGAAGAAAGGTGGTATATCTGCTGCTGCCTCTGCAAACATAGATAAGCAAAAGTTAAAGGTACAAAAACTTCATCGACGCATAGCCAAAATCCGAGAGGATTATGAAAACAAGGCTGTCCACGAGATAGTGAAGCAAAAACCACGCTTCGTTACCATGGAAGACTTGAATGTCAAGGGCATGATGAAGAATCGGCATCTGGCAAAAGCGATAGCGGCACAGAGATTCAACTGCCTGTCAGCCAAGCTAAAACGCAAGGCAGAAATAATAGGCATTGAATTTCGGGAGGCTGACAGATTCTATCCCAGCTCCAAAACCTGCCACGCTTGCGGGCACGTACATAAAAGTCTGAAACTCAAGGACAGAGTGTATATTTGCCCTGCATGTGGTTATAGCGCGGATAGGGATTTTAATGCCTCGCTGAATTTGCGTGATGCCAAGGAATATCGGATAGCTTGACAATAAAAGTTTCGATACATGTACCGATGGCTAGTCGGGAACCGATATTATTCCTCCTTGCGAAGCAAGGAGTATAATGTCTACGCCTTTGGAGTGCACAAGAACCTGTGAGTAGTTGTGGGCATTGCCCAAACCAAAGCATGCACGATGAAGAAGGAACTGCAAATCGTGAGATTGCAGCGAAACATCTAGCATATACACTTTTGTATATGTTTTTAGTAGCAGGAAGAAATAGTTGCGAGGAATCAGAGGAGCTATTACCGTTGAGGAAAACACGGCTGAGGCTGTCATGGCTGCTACCCAGGAGGTTGTATCTGCCATGCTTGAGGCAAACAGGATTGCTACAGAGGACATCGGAGCGGCTATTTTTTCCGCTACCGAGGATATAACGGCAGCCTTTCCAGCCAAGGGAGCGAGAGCACTGCCCGGCTTTGATACTGTGCCATTGTTTGATGCCCGCCAGATGGATGTAGACGGGGCACTGGATATGTGCATCAGGGTGCTGCTTCTCGTAGATACGGACAAGAAGCAGAAGGAAATCAGGCATATCTATAGAGGCAGGGCACAGAATCTCAGGCCAGACCTGCCAAAAGCGTAAATGGAATGCTTTTGGGGGTATCGTATTTCTCAGATGGGGATAGAATAGGCATCCGTTATGGCATAATGAAATTTTGCTTGCTTGTGCTTGGGCACAGTATTATACTATAAGTGAAGATATTATTTTGCTGTTTGAATCTATTGATATTGGTATTTATGTTGAAATTGCTTGTGCGTTCTTGTGCACGCAATTATAATACAGGGAGGTTGTCTTATTTATGAACAAGATTATTTCAACTGATAGAGGCCCAGGAGCTATCGGGCCATATTCTCAGGCTGTTCAGACTGCTGGCGGCATGCTGTTTGTGTCTGGGCAGATTCCTCTCGTACCGGCTACCGGCGCTATGGTCGATGGCGGCATCAAGGAGCAGGCAACTCAGGTATTGGAAAATCTCAAGGGCATTGTCGAGGCGGCAGGCTATCAGCTTTCTGATGTAGTCAAGACCACTGTTTATCTGGCAGACATCAAGGATTTTGGCACTGTCAACGAGATTTATGGCAAGTATTTTACCGAGAACTGCCCGGCTCGTGTATGCGTAGAGGTCAGCAAGTTGCCAAAGGATGCCTTGGTAGAGATTGATGTCATCGCTGCCAAATAATTCTGCAGTAGGCAAATATTGTTGTAATGTGCGGTCATGAGGCGTATTGACTCTGAGAGGGGGCTTCGTGACGGCTTTTCATAAGGGTTTTTCTATAAAAAGGGAGTGTTATTTTTGAGTAAAATTGAAAACACCAGTGTAAACGCTATCCGTATCCTGGCTGCTGAGATGATTCAGAAGGCGAAGTCCGGTCATCCGGGACTGCCGATGGGCTGTGCGCCGATTGCCTATGAGCTGTGGGGCAAGCATATGAACCACAATCCAAAGAATCCGAAATGGCTGAACAGGGATCGCTTTATTCTCTCCGGCGGTCATGGCTCTGCTATGCTGTATTCTTTGCTGCATCTCTTTGGCTACGGACTGACCATGGATGATTTGAAGAATTTCCGCCAGCTCGATTCCCTGACTCCGGGACATCCTGAGTACGGTCACACTGTAGGCGTTGAGGCGACTACTGGTCCTTTGGGCGCTGGCATGGGCATGGCTGTCGGCATGGCTATCGCCGAGGCTCATCTGGCAGAGAAGTTCAACAAGCCAGGCTATCCTGTGTATGACCACTATACCTTTGCCCTGGGCGGCGACGGCTGCATGATGGAAGGCATTTCCTCTGAGGCATTCTCCTTGGCAGGCACTCTTGGACTTTCCAAGCTGATTATCATCTATGACAGCAACCGCATTTCCATCGAAGGCTCTACGGACATTGCCTTCACGGAGAATGTTCAGAAGCGCATGGAGGCATTCGGCTTCCAGACCATCGACGTAGCAGACGGCACTGACCTTGAGGCTATCGGCAAGGCTATCGAGGAAGCCAAGGCTGACAAGACCCGTCCTTCCTTTATTACGGTTCATACTCAGATCGGCTATGGCTGTCCTGCCAAGCAGGGCACTGCCAGCGCTCACGGCGAGCCGCTGGGCGAGGAGAACCTCAAGGCAACCAAGGAGAATCTTGGCTGGACTTACGACCCATTTACTGTGCCTGACGAGGTTTATGCTGACTATGCAGCCAAAGCAGCCAAGGGGCAGGAGGCTGAGGACAAGTGGGAAGCCATGTATGCTGAGTGGCAGGCAAAGTTCCCAGAGGATGCAGCTCTGCATGCCAAGTTCTATGACAAGGAAGCAATCAAGGCTGTTCTCGATGATGAGTCCTTCTGGGCACCAGCCGAAAAGCCGACTGCCAGCCGTGCACTTTCTGGCAATGTCATCAACAAGCTGAAGGACATCGTGCCTAGCCTGATGGGCGGCAGTGCAGACCTTGCACCATCCAACAAGACTGAGATGAAGGGCGAGGCATTCTTTAGCAAGGATGACAGAAGCGGTCGCAATATGCATTTTGGCGTGCGCGAGCTGGCTATGGGCGCTATCGGCAACGGCATGGCTCTGCATGGCGGTGTAACTCCTTATGTGGCTACCTTCTTCGTATTCTCTGACTACGTAAAGCCAATGATGCGTTTGTCTGCGCTCATGGGTCTGCCTATTACCTATGTGCTGACTCATGATTCTATCGGCGTAGGCGAGGATGGTCCGACTCACGAGCCTATCGAGCAGCTTGCTATGCTGCGCTCCCTGCCAAACCTGCAGGTATTCCGTCCGGCTGATGCTGTAGAAACCGCCGCTGCTTGGTATACTGCTGTGGCAGATACCTCTTGCCCGACTGCCCTTGCTCTGACTCGTCAGAATCTAGCTATCATTCCGAGCAGCAAGGAAGGCGCGCTGAAGGGCGGCTATGTCATCGCTGACTCCAAGAAGGATGTTCCGGATGGCATCATCATTGCTACTGGTTCTGAGGTCGGCATTTCTTTGGAGGCCAAGGAGATACTGGCACAGCAGGGCAAGGATGTTCGCGTAGTGTCCATGCCGTGCATGGAGCTGTTCGAGGCTCAGTCCGATGAGTACAAGGAAAAGGTTCTGCCAAAGGCAGTTCGTGCCCGTGTAGCCGTAGAGGCTGGCTCTGACTTTGGCTGGGGCAAGTATGTAGGCTTGGATGGTGCAACCGTAACCATGCATGGCTTTGGCGCATCCGCACCGGCAGAGCTGTTGTTCAAGAAGTTCGGCTTCACCAAGGAAAATGTAGCCGAAACCATGAGCAAGCTCTTAAAATAATGGTTACCGCAATCCCACTAGCTTTAGACGCTGGGCTACGATGTCCAATACTAAGTAATATATAGGGCAGTGACTGTCCAAATTAACGCCTGTGGAGATAGTAGTTTACTAGGCTGATGAAGCAGGAATCCCATTGGTTTTAGACAATGGGGACTTCACATAAGCTATCGCAAGAGTAAGATAATTATATGATGATAAAGAGCTGTAATACTGACAGAAAATCTGCCGTGTTACAGCTCTTTTTATAGGCATAAATTTTTGATATAATATTTTCAAATGATGAAGGGAGGATTTTGTATGAACTGGAAAAATGCGACCATCAGCAACAATTTTATGTTTCGTCTGGTGATGGAGAAGCAGGAGCTTTGCAAGCCGTTGCTGGAGAGAATCTTGGACATCAAGATAAATAAAATCGTTTATCTTGAACCTGAGAAGAATCTTGAAGCCAAACTTTTAAGCAAGGGAATCAGGCTTGACCTTTATGTTGAGGATGAGCATGGCATTGCCTATGATATTGAGATGCAGGTAGACGACCGCTATAAGGACTACCTTGGCGAGCGGACGAGATACTATCTTTCCATGATGGATAATGATGCGCTGAAAAAAGGAGAGTCATATCATAAGTTGCGCAAATCCTATATTATCTTCATATGCCTGTTTGACCCGTTCGGTTTGAATCTGCCGAAATATACATTTACTGCTCATTGCGAGGAGCATTTGGATTTGAAGCTCGATGACGGAGTGAGCAGGATATTCTTGAATTGCAATGGAGACAGGCATAAGACTACCAAGGCACTGGCAAATTTATTGGATTACATTGCTCATGGCACGGTATCGGATGAGTATACGGCGACAATAGAAAATGAGGTAGTTAATTTTCGAGAAGATGATGGAAAGGAGAAATTGTTTATGACCTATCAGCAGACCATTATGGAAGAAAGAATGTTCGCAAAAGAAGAAGGAATTTTTTCAGCACTGGCGGGTTTGGTTCGTGACAATATTTTACCGCTAAAAATTGCCGCAGAAAGAGCTGGGATGTCAGAGAAAGCCTTCAAAGAAAAAATGAAATCACTATTAGGAAAATAATTGCTATCTGCCTTAGAATCACTGAGGGCAGACGACGGAAAGGAAAAGTTATACATGATACATATGTTTTATAGTATGAATGTATTATAGAAATAAAATGATATAAAATTTTATATAAATAATATGTTCCATACAAAGGAAGAGGACGAAGTTTAAATAGCTGTGACGCTTACAGAAAATCTGTAGCGTTGCGGCTCTTTTTTATTGCAGAAAAATAGAATTAGGAAAATAATAATTTATAAACTTGAAAGCTATTTTAATTACGATAATATTATTATTAAATGTTTTTTAAGTAAATAAAATGGCAAAATATCTTTACTATAGTAGTCAAATGTGATAGTATACAAGACAATGCATAAGGCTTGAAAGGATTGCGTTAGCTAAAAATAATACATAGGGCAGGGACTATACAAATTAATGCCTGTGGAGATGGTATGTTACTAGGTTGATGAAGCAGGAAGCCTATTGACTTTAAACAATGGGTAGTTCACTGACTTAAATATTGAGTATACACATAGGAGCGTAGATTTTGAGATATGGGACTGGGAGAAGCTAGGG
>SAMEA104315434__coassemble_126_pt1 | contig 69604 bp, 58 predicted proteins | sample SAMEA104315434__metabat2_high_PE_033 | metagenome-assembled genome bin SAMEA104315434 (sample SAMEA104315434) | gut metagenome | biome: Monkey gut; feature: monkey-associated habitat; material: faeces | place: China | collected 2013 | reverse complement strand
TCCCTTCTTGTTGCTAGCCTGAAGGATAAGGCGTGTTATTAGAACTACCATTGCATATGGGGCGGGAGAGTTGTCACTCCCGTCCCATTAGTAGTATATGCTGTTTTAGAAACAAGGGAGAATATTATGGCTATTTGTTGTAAATGTGGAAAAAAGAAGGCTGCTGAATATGAATATGCTACTGGGGAGGCACTATGTGAGGCTTGTGCTAGTAATTTATATCAATGCCCTCAATGTGGCAAATTTTTTGAGCATTGGCAGATGGAAGGGAATTTCTGTGGTGCTTGCAGTATGGAAGTAGAAGATTAGGAAAGTTTTCTGAGGTGTATAAAAGATAAAAATTATGTCATACGAAGATAAGATTATATTACAGCCTAAGTATGTAGAAGAATTTCAATGTGATGGCTCTCAGTGCAATGCCAAATGCTGTGGAAATTGGCGGATTGATATTGACATGGAGAGCTACAAGAAGTATCAGCGGATAAAGAATCCTGCGATGCGAAAAAAGATACTGTCCTGCATGGAGCCTAATATGGCAGTGCAGGGCTTTAAAATCAAGCTGGGAGAGGATGGCTTTTGTCCTCTGCTCTGCGAGGACAAGCTTTGTTATATACAGCGTAATCAAGGAGCGGATGCTTTGTCGCTTATATGTCAGTACTATCCTAGAAATGAACATAATATCGGCAGATTTCAGATTAGGACGCTGAGTATGACTTGTCCGGTAGCTGCAGGAATGGCGCTTTTTCCGCCAGACGGGATGGATTTGCAGGAGAGCGAATGTAAAAGGCTGGCAGGCATATGGAGTTTGCCGATAGGCATCAAGAGTGTGCCTGATGACTTGGTGGCTGTGCGTGTGATGATGGGTGGCTTTGCCATCTTGCAGAATAAGGCGTATAGCATGACACAGAGGCTGGTGCTTTTGGGATTATTTATGGACAGGGTGCAGGACTTGCAGCAGGATGCCGACGCTGTTTTAGAGTTGGTAAGCTATTACAATAGCGAAAAATTTCGTCAGGAAATTTCTAGTCTGTGGGAAAGCTGGCAATTTTATCCTGCCGCCCACAGACAGTTTATATCAGGCATTTTCAGGGTGCTCAATGAGGAGAAGAAACTGGCATCCTTAGCACCGTTTTTATCTATCAGTAGAAATTATGATATATTCTATGACGATAAGCATAATGATATAGTAAAAGAATTGGGCGATGTACTGGAACATTATTGGCAGCAGGAATGGCTTTTCAATGGTTTTCCTTTTGCTGTCGAGGGAAGCTTTTTGCATAATTATTTTGCCTATTTGATAGCTTATGAAATACTTCAAGTGTACATCTATGGGAAATATGAGTCTGGCAAAGCGTGGGATAAGGAAGTTGTTTTAAAGGAGGTGGGAAGATTTTCTAAAATTGTTGACCACGAGAGAAATTTTATGAACATCTTGGTGAAAGAAACAGCCGTATTTGAAGAAGAACCGCTAAAGCTTATGCAGGTATTGCTGCGTATATGATAAATATTGATTTTCCGGGCTGAGTGAGTTAAGAAGCGAGGCTCATATTGTATATCGAAAGACCAATAGAAAGAGGCTGTCCCATAGATCGTGTTTATAGTATCTAGGGACAGTCTCTTTATTAGTTGGAGATATATTGATGTATAAGCTACTTTATTACCTTCAAGGACTGGCGGTCTGCAAAGACAGCTACGAAAATCAGGAAGATAACGCCCTGAATGAGCTGCATGGTCTGGGTAGTCAGTCCCATCATCGTAAGTCCGCTGTAGAGTACGTAGTACAGCAAAGTGCCGACAACGATGTTGGAGAAGCGCACTTTGGCACCGCCAGAGATTGGCATGCCGCCGAGTACGAGGGCAATCAGGATTTGGGTTTCGAGCTGGTTGCCTACATTGGCGGTAGCCGAGCCGTTCTTGGCGATATTGATAAAGGCTGCCAGACCGGTCATTGCGCCTGCCAAAGTGTAAATCATGAATTTCATGCGGTCAGTGCGGATGCCTGCGAACATAGCGCCCTTCTCGCCAGCACCGATAGCCTTTAGATAAGTGCCAAACTTGGTGTAGCGAAAGGCGACAAAGGAAACCGCTAGAATCAGCAGCATGCACGGCAGCTTCATCTCGATATGATCGAAATCATATACATCCATGCTGGCCCTGATAGGCGAATCAGAAGCCATATATTTGATGAATCCGCGGAACAGGAACATAGTACAGATAGTAACTATGAAAGAAGCAATCTTGCGATTGACGTAGAAATAGCCATTGATAGCGCCGATTGCAGCACCAGCTACCACGCCGCCTGCGATGGCTATGCCGATGCCGTACTGCGATAGAATACATACGGCAATGGAAGCAATACCCAGGATAGAGCCTTGGGAGAAATCAAGTCCGCCCATGGTCATGATAAAGAATACGCCTGTTGCCGCAATCATGCCTACATAGATCTGATTCAGGAGCAATATCAGGTTTCTCTGACTGCTCATGCCCCCGTCAGTAAGGAAGTTGAACAGGGCGAATATTGCCACCAGGCCAACTACCGGCAGATAAGTCCGGATTTTATTTATACGGGAAGCCTTGGCCAGTTCTTCCTCTTTGGATAGTGTTTTTGTCTTGTCAGCCATAACTTTCTCCTTTGGACATCTTTATACCATCTTGGAAATGAGCAGGTTTTCATTCAAATCCCTGCTTCTGTGAAGCTCGCCGTTGAGCTTGCCGTCCTTCATGATAATGATACGGTCGCACATGCCGATAAGCTCCATCAGCTCCTCGGAAATCATGATGATGGATTTATTGCGCTTGCGCATACTGTCCATTAGCTGGTAAATATCCTGCTTAACCTTGATGTCGATACCACGGGTCGGAGAATCCAGCACCAAAATGTCGGAATCCTTGCCAATCCAGCGGGCAAGCACAACCTTCTGCTTGTTGCCGCCAGACAAATCAGAAACAAATTGGTCGATGTTCTGCATTTTTACGGACATCTGCTTGGCAAATTTGTTGGCAAAATCGCTGAGCTTTTTGTCGCTCAGGAGCTTGAACTTGCCAGCCAGGTCATCGAGGGACGGCAGGGTAATATTGTCGCCGATGCTCTGGTTCATGATAATGGATTCGTTGTCGCGGTCCTTGGAGGTGTAGGCGATGCTGTGCTTGATGGCAGTAGGAATATCATTGATTTCTGTGCCGTCTGCCAGCTTTACCGTGCCAGTGCGGTCGTAGGAAGCACCAAATATGGCCTTGCCGATTTCGTGCATGCCTGACTCTGACAGGCCGCCAAAGCCGAGAATCTCGCCCTTGTGCAAATCAAAGGAAACATCTTCCAAGAGATTCGGAACGGAAACGTTGCGGACAGAGAGAACAACCTCCTTGGAAATATTGTAATCATAGTCTGGACGGTAGTAGTCGCCCGTTACCTCTCTGCCGACCATCAAGCGCTTTAGGTCATCCTCGGTAACGTCAGCGCTCTTGACAGTGTCGATATATACGCCGTCACGCATGATGGTGATGGTATCAGATTTGTCCAAGACCTCCGGCAGGTCATGGGAGATGAAGATAACGGTGTTGCCTTCCTTGCGGATGCGATCCATGTGCTTGTAAAGCTCCTCGCGTCCCTCTTGGGAAAGTGCGGTAGTCGTTTCATCGATAACGACAATCTTGGGGTGGAAATAGGTAGCTTTGACGATCTCTACCAGCTTGCGATCCTCAAAATTGTACTCGTCAATCTGATGCTCTGCCTTGATATGGCTGAAGCCGTATTGCTGTAGCAGCTCATTTGCCTTGCGGTTGATAGCGCCTCTGTCCTTGATGCCGTGCTTTACGAACTGGTCCTCGTGCCCGAGAAAGATATTTTCGGCAACGGTGAGTCCGGAAAGCGTGCCAAGCTCCTGTACGATAATGGAAATGCCTTCAAGGTTTGCCTCTACCTGATTCCTCGGGTGAACTTCCTTGCCGTCCAAAATAAATTTGCCGCTGCCTATTGTGTAAATACCTGTCAGCATGTTGGTCAGGGTAGACTTGCCTGAGCCATTTTCGCCAATCAGGGCATGAACCTCGCCCTTGTTGATGTTGAAGGAAACATTCTGCACTGCCTTGGTTATGCCAAAGGATTTACACAGATTCTGAACCTGTAATCTTACTTCACTCATCTATGTTCTCCTCCTTACTTAACGATTTCACCCTTGGTTATCTTGGTGGTCAGGGTAATGATAATCAACAGTGCAAAGCCGGTGATAACATCCTGGATAGCGGTTGGCGCACCGAGTGCAACGAAGCCGTAGAAGATGATGTTAATCATAAACTCGCCTAAAATGATAGCCTGGATAGGCATGCCGTACTTTTTGAAGGCAACGCCGAAGAAGCAGCCCATAGTAGGAATAAAGTTCCTGCTCATGGATGCCATGCCTGTTACGGCTACCATAGAAGAGCCATAGCTGATGGTGAGAATGGACATGATGCCGAAGAAAATGCCGCTGATGACAAAAGCCAGAATCTTGTACTTGTTTACGTTGATACCCATATTCTTGGCAATAAATTCATTGCTGCCTATGGCATAGGTATAAGTACCAATCTTGGTGTAGTTCAAAATGAAGTAAGCGGCGGCAAAGGTGAGTATTGCCAAAATGATGTTGCCAGGCATCTGCCCGAACATGCGCAGGTTGGAGGGGAGGGTTTGCTCCACGCCGCCGGCGATGATATTGGCAGTAGCCTCATAAATCAAGGCAAGGCCAGTGGTAACAATCATGGATGGAATACGGAGCTTTATGTAGAAAACGCCGTTCAGGATGCCGACGATAGCGCCGGTAATCAGGCAGCCAGCGATGAGTCCCATATATCCGAGTCCCATAGAAGCTGCCAGCTTGCAGCCGATGATAGAGGCAAGAATAATTGCTGCGCCGATGGAGAAATCGAACATTCCCATGACGAGGACGAAGTAGAAGCCTACTGCGCCAGCAGAGGCAATCAGGCTTGCCTGAAAATAGCTGAGCATATTGTCCGGAGAGCCGAAGTTGTCCGGAGTGAGAATCTTGAATACGAGCCAGGATACGAATACTAAGGCAAAAAGAATCAGATAGCCTTTTACCTTGGCAGACATTTTTTTCCCAGCCGTAACATTCTTAGTTGAGTCCATGTCGTCTCCTTCTGGGATAAATCCCTACAAAAATAGCCGGCATCCTGACGTGATGCCGGCTATCACCAATTACAGTACCTTGTATCAGCTAAAATAAATTATTTTGCTGCACGTGCTGCTGCATCTTCAATAGACAGCTTGGAAGCGGTTTCCATCAGCTTGTCTAATGGCAATTTTGCCATATCAACCAGCTCGTCCTTGGTGTAAGGAAGCTGCTTTACGAAATACTTGTCATACTCGCCATAGTCCTTTGCGGAAGATACATACAGATAAGGGAACTCGACATTGACGAAATTGTTCTCGATGCCAGTGTAGTTGCCCTTGATTGCGTTGTAAACCATCATGAAGGCATACAGAGGGTCGCAATAGTGGCCGCCGGACTCGCCAGCGATGGAGCCGTTCTCAAGGCGCTCGCCAAGGTCAGGGAGGAAGTCAGTGGAAACAATCTTGATGGTCTGGGTCTTGCCAGCACGCTCAACAGCTGCGATAGCGCCCTGCAGAGGGTCGCCGCCGCCGCCAGCAGGAATCAATGCATCGAGGTTAGGGTCAGCACTCATGAGTGCCTCGGCAGCCTTTGCGCCGCCCTCGGAGGAAGTACCAGCATACTGAGGATCGGAGAGCTTAACCTGATCGGATGGATGAGCAGCGTTCCACTCCTCAACACCAGCCTTGTAGCCTTCCCATCTGCCGAGCCAGGTAGCATCGCCCTGCTCCCAGCCAATCAGGCCGATGTTGCGGCACTTCTTGTCGATAAGAATCTGAACCAGCTTCTTGCCGTTCTCTACTTCGTTCTCGTGCACAGCACCGATGTAGTATGGAGACTTTACAGCCTGGTCATAGATGTCCTTGTTCTTGTTCTGGTCGATGATACGGAAGAACTGAGCAAGATAAACGCCATTGTCATTGGCAGTCTTGATAGCGGAAGCCATCTCGGTGTCGGAGGAGTTGCAGATGATGATGCCCTGGCAGCCGGCTGCTACCAAAGACTCAACAGATGCAGTAACCTTCTCGGAAACGTGTCCCTGGTCTACGTACTGAACCTCTACGTCCAAGGCGTCAGCCGCAGCATCAATGATGCGCTTGCACTGGGAGCCTAATACGTCAGTAGAGCTCCAAATGGAAACACCGATTTTAATTTTGCCATTGTCTGATTTGGCTGCCTGCTTTTCTCCGCCGCCACAGCCTACCAGCATCAGGGTAAGCATGAGCACGCAGGTCAGTACACATATAATCTTCTTCATTGTTGTACCCCTTCTTTCCTAGGTCAATAACTTTGAGCTTTGTTTTCCCCTTTTAGCCGCTTGCGGCTAGCAAAGCCCGCCCTTTGAACCAGTCAAGAGGCTGGTTCGCATTATGTACCGCTTCTCCTCCTTATTTTGTAATACATTGGGCTTGCACACTACGCAACTGTCAAAAGCTTGCGAAGCAGCTTCCGTGTCCCTGCCTTGCACACGCCTCATCACTCCGAGACACATGCAGCCTTATTTGGCAGCAGAGCACGGCATGGCGCTTTCGCCATTTTTAATAGTGCTCGTGCACAGTTTCTATTGTTATTGTAGACTTATGTAGACGTTTTGTCAAGTTGAAATTTTCGTTCAATTGAGAATACTTTCAAAAATTTTGGCTTTATCCGATAGATATAGCTGCATTGAGGCGTTTTTGCCGCGCAGGGGAGAGAAATTGCGATGAAATATTGTGTCTTAAGGACAAAATAAATCCCCTGCAATCCAGCTTGCAGGGGAGAGAAATATATTGCTTATTTTTGATTGTATTCGACTATCTTTACATCCTTGTACTGGTTCAGATCGACAATATTGTCTTGGTCGATGCGAACCAATGGATGACGGGCAAAATCACTCGGATAGTTGATGATCGTTCCCTCGAGTCCGTTGCTGAGCATGACCTTTGAGCCGAGGAAGGCATCCTTGATTCTCTTGAGGAAGGTAACGCTGATAGTCGGATCGAGCTTGTTATACATTTCGCTGGTGATGGTCGCTATGGCATCAAAAGGCGTCTGGCGCACAAAGCCCTCGCGTTCGGTAGTGATATTATCATAAAGATCTGCGATGGCGACAATCTTTGCGTATTCGTGAATATCATCGCCCTTGGTGCCGAACGGGAAGCCGCTGCCATCCATACATTCATGGTGCTGCAGGGCAGCAAGCTTTACTCCCTCTGGCAGCTTTGGGTCTTCATTGATCATGTTCGAGCCATCGATGGTATGCTGTATGTACTGGTCAAAATCATCGCCCTTCAGGGATTCCGGGCGGCGGGACAGCAAGCGCTCAGGGAACTTGGTCTTGCCAATATCATGCAAAAAGCCTGCCAAGACAAGGTTGTTGATTTCGTGTGGCTTCTTGTACAGCCATTTGCCAATAACGCCGGTCAGTATGGCGACCCTCGTGGAATGATTGTACAAATCGTCTGCCATGTGGTTGAGCGCATAGAGGTAGTCGATAACGCCGCTCTGCCTGGACATAGGCGTCAGCGAGTTTTGTACGAGATCCTGGCTCTTGTCGACGGGAATACTGCCCGTGCTGGTAGCAGCCTCGATAATGGAGTTTACCTCTCGGATCACCTCGTTGTACTCCGTGGTAAATGCATTGCCGCGATTGAAAAGTGACATTACGGATTGATAATTGGGGCTTAACTCATATTCATCCTTGATGTATACAGATGGTACATTCAAAAATCCCAATCTGGTAATATGTGCCTTGGTGAGCAGGGTATTTTCTGAAAGTATTACCACCATGTCATCATTGACAACAGTGCGGGCCAGCTCCATACCCGGCTGCAGCTTGTCTACGCTGATAGCCTTCATACAGTCTAATCTCCTTTGTTCCTATGTGATAGATATTCTATAAATGTAATGGATATTCTATAAATAAATTTCCGAATATATTTATATATTATATCCTACCATAAAATCGGGGTAAAAGAAAAGGGACAATAGTAGCATAAGAAAAGGGACTACCCATTATACATAGAATAGTCCCTGAGAAATTATTTTGCGATACCTGCCTGGAAAATGGTCGTAGATTTCCAGCTAGTGCCTCTTTTCAGCAAAGGCTGCGGAAATTCTGGGTGCATAGGAGAGTTTGGATAGAACTGGGTTTCGAGGGCAAAGCCAGTGCGGTGCTTGTAAGGGATGTCCTTCTTGCCAGGCGTGCCGTCAAGGAAATTGCCGCTGTAGAACTGCATGCCGGGCATATCGGTGTAAACGCTCAGCGAGATGCCGCTCTTTTCAGAAACCACAAAGGCAGCCTTGCGGAGTCCGTCCTCGACAGGGCCGCTGAGAATCCAGTTGTGGTCATAGCCTGCGCCCCAGGCAAGCTGCTGGAAATCAGCGTCAATGCGTGCGCCGATAGGCGTAAGCTCGCGGAAGTCCATAGGCGTTCCCTCGGCTTGGTAAATCTTGCCATTGGGCAGGGACTCGGCATCGGCCTCGGTGAGGCTGTCGGCAAAAATCTGCAGCTTGTGGTCTAAGATGCTGCCGCCGCCTATGCCGTTGAGGTTGAAATAGCTGTGATTGGTCATATTGCAGATGGTATCAGCGTCAGAGGTAGCCTGATAATCGATTTTCAGGGCATTTTCCTCGGTCAGCTCATAGGTGACCTGGGCGGTTAGCGTGCCGGGGAAGCCGCCCTCGCCATCAGGACGGAACTGGTACATCAAGAGCTTGCCATCGGCTATCTCTGCACCCCAGATTTTGGCATGAAAGCCGGTGCTGCCGCTGTGGAGGCTGTTGGATTTGTGTGCGCCGTCATTGGCTTCAAGATAGTAGGTAGTGCCGTCTATAGTGATTTCGGCGTTTTGAATACGGTTGGCGTGCGGGCCGACGACAGCGCCCATGTAGAAGGTTTCCTCCTCGTAGCCTTTGGCTGTATCAAAGCCGAGGACTATATCGCGCAGGCTGCCATCCTTGTCTGGCACTTGGAAGCTCTGAATCCGTGCTCCGTAGGTGATGATCACTGCCTTGGCGCCGGAGCGGTTTTCCATGGTATAGCTGTACACCATGGTGCCGTTGCTGAGGCGGCCAAATTCTTTTTTTGAGATTGATGCCATAATAAAAACCCCTTTTTGAAAACTAAAAATAAAAAACACTCCACCGCTAATATAGCATTATCTGGAGCATGTGTCAAAATTGTGCACGAGAGTTATGAAATGTATAAATATCTCATAAACATTTTATAAAACAAAATGTGCACGAACACAAAAAATCATTGACAATGAATTATATAAAGTGTAGTATAGAGCTAGACAGATGAAAGACGAAAAAATACTGTGAATATGAAGTATTTTCGGAATCTTTTATTTAGGCTCATCGGTTCTCATTGGGGAATATGGCTGATTGGGCTACAGTAATTTTTTAGCAGAGGAGGGCAGAAGAGGTATCAGCTCGGAAGCAGGGGTGTTGTCCGAGTCTTTGAGTTAGCAACTCGCTTGTAAGGAAAGAGAGGAACTCTAAATGAAGAAGATTATAGCATTGCTCATCTCCATGATGATGCTGGTTTTGGCAGTTGGCTGCGGCGGCGGTGATCAGGAGAAGGAAAAGAAAAGTGATGGCAAGATTACCATGGGCTTCTCGCAGATAGGCGCTGAGTCCGAGTGGAGAACAGCCAATACCGAGTCTGTAAAGCAGGCTGCCAAGGACGCAGGCATCGACCTGCAGTTCTCTGATGCGCAGCAGAAGCAGGAGAACCAGATCAAGGCTATCCGTTCGTTTATCGCCCAGGGCGTTGACATCATCGCTTTCGTGCCAATCGTAGAGACTGGCTGGGACACCGTATTGAAGGAAGCCAAGGATGCCAAGATTCCTGTTATCATCGTTGACCGTGACCTGAAGGTAGAGGATGATTCCCTCTATGTTGCCAAGATCGGCACGAATATGCAGACCGAGGGCGAAAAGGGCTTTGAATGGCTCGCCAAGTATGCAAATGAAAAGCAGCTCAAGCCTCGTGATGGCGGTCAGAAGCTGAATATCGTTGTTTTGGAAGGCACTGTAGGCTCTACTGCTGCCTTGGGACGTACCAAGGGCTTCAATGATGCCATGGCTGCTTCTCCTGACAAGGACAAGTTCAATATTCTGGCTTCCCAGACTGGCGAGTTTACCCGTCAGAAAGGCCAGGAGGTTATGGAGTCCTTCCTGAAGTCCTATGGCAACAAGATCGATATTTTGGTAGCTCAGAACGATGATATGGCGTTGGGTGCTATTCAGGCCATTGAGGCTGCTGGCATGAAGCCTGGTCAGGATATCACCATTCTTTCCTTCGATGGCGTAAAGGGTATCTTCCAGGCCATGATCGAGGGCAAGAGCAACTGCACCGTTGAGTGCAACCCTCTGCAGGGCGAGCTTTTGATGGAAACTGCCAAGAAGGTTTTGGCAGGAGAGAAGGTTGACAAGGTTGTTTATGTAGATGAGGGCGTATTCCCTGCTGATGTGGCAGAGAAGACCCTGCCATCCCGCAAATACTAATCTTGGTCTAGCTTGGATGTAGTAAATGAGCCGCGCCCCGGCTCTTATGGAAGCTGGGCGCGGTTTTTTATACCCGAGAATAGGGTATCTTTGACGAGGGAGAGGATTTTTATGGCAGCTGCATTGTTGGAAATGCGCCATATAGACAAAGTATTTCCGGGCGTCAAGGCCTTGTCAAATGTAGATTTTACGCTGCACGCCGGAGAAATACATTCCTTGATGGGGGAAAATGGTGCTGGCAAGTCAACCCTGGTCAAGGTTTTGACAGGCGTATATCCCAAGGATGGCGGAACGATTCGCCTTAATGGCAGGGAAATATATCCCAAAACACCGAAAGAGGCGCAGGAGGAGGGCATATCCACTGTTTATCAGGAGGTAAATCTTTGTCCGAACCTCACTGTAGCGGAAAATATCTTTATCGGGCGCGAGCCTAGAAGATTTGGCTTTATTGATTGGAAGGCAGTAAATAAAAGGTCGGCAGAGCTTCTCAAGAGGCTTGATGTCGACATCGATGTAAACAAGACCTTGGACAATTATCCGGTAGCCATTCAGCAGATGGTAGCCATTGCCAGGGCAGTGGATGTAGATGCCAAGATTTTGATTTTGGACGAGCCTACATCTTCTCTAAACGAGGTAGAAACAGAGCGGCTGTTCAAGATTGTGCGCCAACTGCAAAAGCAGGGCATGGGAATTATCTTTATATCTCATTTTTTGGAGCAGATTTATGAGCTGTGTGATCATATAACTATATTGCGCAATGGCGAGCTGGTCGGTTCTTACGAGGTGGCAAAGCTGCCAAGGCTTGAGCTGATTGCCAAGATGGTGGGTAAGAACCTGAATGATGTCAAGGACATGGACAAGATGGCAGAAAAGAGCGTGCCGTCTGATGAGGTGTTTATCGAGACCAGCCATGCGGCGAGTGCAGGACAAATCAAGGATGTATCCGTGCAGATACACAAGGGCGAGGTTATCGGGCTGGCAGGGCTTCTTGGCTCTGGACGCACGGAGACTGCCGAGATGATGTTCGGATTGAAGCCTGTTACTGGCGGCAGCCTGAAAATCAACGGCAAGGAAGAGAAGCTTTCCAATCCTATGGCAGCCATGAAGGAAAAGATTGCCTTCTGTCCGGAGGATCGAAAGGTTTCCGGCATTATTGGCGATTTGACGGTGAGGGAGAACATCATTCTTGCCTTGCAGGCGATGGATGGCATGTTCTCGCATATACCGTACAGCAAGCAGGTGGAGCTGGCAGACAAGTTTATCGATAGGTTGAGAATCAAGGTATCTGACAGAGAACAGCTTATAAAGAACCTGTCTGGCGGCAACCAGCAGAAGGTTATCATTGCCCGCTGGCTGGCAACACAGCCAAGATTTTTGATTTTGGATGAGCCTACCAGGGGTATTGATGTAGGCACCAAGACCGAGATACAGAAGATGGCTATAGAGCTGGCTCGCAATGAGGGAATGTCCATCGCCTTTATTTCCAGCGAAATGGACGAAATGGTGCGCACCTGCTCCAAGCTGGTAGTAATGCGCGACCGCAAGAAGGTTGCGGAGCTGACGGGTGCTCAGATAAGCTCTGAGGGAGTCATGGAAGCGATTGCCGGAGGTGAGAAATAATGGACAATCTGAAGAAGTTTACCTCTAGCTCATTGTTTCTGCCTATTGTGGCGTTGGCAGCACTTTTGATTTTTAACGGTATCTTTGTAGAGGGATTTTTTGATGTTCAGGTCACTGAGGACGGCCGTCTTTTTGGGCGCGTTATTGATATTCTGACTCGCTCAAGCTCGCTGGTTATTCTGTCCTTGGGCATGACGCTGGTTATCGCTACCAGCGGTATCGATATATCCGTGGGCGCCGTAGTAGCTATCTCGGCGGCGGTTGTCTGCACCTTGATTGGCGGACGCGGCGATGGAGTTGCTGAAACGCCTATGTTGCTGGCAATGCTGGCATCCGTAGGCATTGGTATTCTTTGCGGCATTTGGAATGGCATCCTGGTAGCCAAGTTTAAGATTCAGGCAGTAGTTGCTACCTTGATTCTGATGACTGCCGGACGCGGCATTGCCCAGCTTTTGACCGAGGGGCAGATAGTCACTGTGTACTACAAGCCTTTTGCCTTTGTTGCCGGCGTTATCCCCGGCATGCCGCTGCCGACCAATGTATTCATTGCCTTGGCGATGGTGCTTTTGGTGGTATTCGTCATGAAAAAGACCAGCATCGGGCTGTTTATCCAATCCGTAGGCATTAATCCGACAGCAGCGAAATATGTGGGCATCAATGTAACTTTGGTGCTGTTCTTGGTTTATGCGTTCTCAGGCTTTTGTGCCGGAGTGACTGGCTTGATTGAAAGCTCCCTGATCAGGGCGGCGGATGCCAACAACGCTGGCTTGAATATGGAGATGGATGCTATTCTGGCAGTTGCCTTGGGCGGCACGCTGCTTTCTGGCGGCAAATTCTATTTGGGCGGCTCTGTCATAGGCGCTGTCACCATTCAGACGTTGACCACTACCCTGTATGCCTTGGGCGTATCCGCTGACCAATTGCCTGTTGTCAAGGCAATTGCCGTTATTGCCATATGCCTGATTCAGTCCAAGAAGGCAAGGGATTTGTTTGACAAGTGGAAGAGCGGCCGCAGTGCCAAGCCTGTGACAGCTGAGGCAAAGGCGGTGAACAAGGCATGAAGAAGATAAGTGGTTTGATAGCTTCCAAGTATTTTTCCTTTTTTGTAACGGTTCTGCTTTTTGCCATACTTTACGGAGTTGGCATCGGCATGTACAAGGGCTTTATGAAGCCACAGGTATTTTTGAATCTGTTTATTGATAATGCTGCTCTGATTATTGTTACGGTCGGCATTACCTTTACTTTGCTGATAGGCGGCATTGACCTGTCTGTTGGCGCAGTGCTGGCGCTGACATGCATGGTGCTGGCGTGGCTGCTTGCCAATACGGGCGTGCCGGTGTTTGCGGCTATTGCCTTGGTGCTGCTGATGGGTACTGCCTTTGGCGCAGTGCAGGGCTACCTGATTGCCAAGTTTGATTTGCAGCCGTTCATTATTACTTTGGCGGGCATGCTGTTCTGCCGTGGAATGACGGCAGTGATTTCCAGAGAGACAATCAATATTACCGATCCAACCTTTGTGGCTATGGCAGATTTCAGGCTGCCTGTAGGTGGCGGATTTGTATCGGTCGGCGTTATTATCGCCATCGTTGCCTTGGTCGTGGCTGCCGTGGTACTAGGCTTTACGAGGTTTGGGCGCAATATCTATGCGTTGGGCGGCAGCGAGTCATCAGCATCTTTGATGGGACTGCCGGTCTTTAGAACCAAGGTGAGCGTCTATACAATCAGCGGTTTTTGTTCTGCCTTGGGAGGCATAGCCTATGCCCTGATGATGCTGACAGGCTACAACCTGCACGGCATGGGCATGGAGATGGATGCCATCGCTTCCTCGGTTATCGGCGGTACGCTGCTGACTGGCGGCGTGGGCTTTATCCCGGGAGCGCTCTTCGGCGTATTGATTCAGGGCGTGATTCTGACCTTTATCAGCTTTCAGGGCACTTTGTCGGCATGGTGGACCAAGATCGTGGTAGGCGCGCTCCTGTGCGTGTTTATAATCATGCAGGCATTTATTACTGAACATAAGAGCAAGCTCACAGCTAAAAGCTCTTTGGAGGAAAATAATTAAAGGATTCATCATCAAAAAAGGAGGAAGAATCTGTGTTAGAGGAATTGAAGCAAAAGGTTTATGAAGCGAATATGCTGCTGCCAAAGCATGGGCTGATTACATTTACATGGGGCAATGTTTCCGGCATCGACCGCAAGTCAGGGCTTTTCGTCATCAAGCCGTCAGGCGTGGAGTATGATGTAATGAAGCCAGAGGACATGGTGGTTGTGGATTTGGATGGCAACAAGGTTGAAGGGGAGCTGAATCCATCTTCTGATACAGAGACGCACAGAGTTCTTTACAGAGAATTTCCCAATATCGGCGGCGTAGTCCACACTCATTCGCGCTGGGCGACGACCTTTGCCCAGGCAGGGCAGGGCGTGCGTGCCTACGGTACGACTCAGGCAGATTATTTCTATGGCGAGATTCCATGTACGAGGGATATGACCCCGGAGGAAATCAAGGGCGCATACGAGTATGAGACCGGCAGGGTCATTGTGGAGAGATTCCAGAAATACGGCATCAATCCTGACCATGTGCCTGCTGTGCTGGTCAAGAATCACGGACCTTTTACGTGGGGCACTGATCCTTTCAATGCCGTACATAATGCCGTGGTTTTGGAGGAGGTGGCCATGATGGCTTTCCACACACAGATGCTGACGGGCGACAGGGATTCGATGCCGCAGGTTCTGCTGGATAAGCACTTTATGCGCAAGCATGGTCCGAATGCCTACTACGGTCAAAAGAAAAAGTAGTTTTGCAGCGCAAGGCGAGTAAGGAGGGGGATTGCGTTGACAGTAGAGAGTATTAGAGAAAAGATTGTCAATGGAGAGACAGCATTGGGCATAGAGCTTGGCTCTACCCGTATCAAGGGCGTGCTGCTGACTTCGGAGATTGAGACCATTGCCGTAGGCAGCTATGGCTGGGAAAACAAGCTGGAAAATGGCGTGTGGACCTACGATTTGGCTGAGGCATGGAAGGGCGTGCAGACCTGCTTTGCCAATTTGGCAAAGGAAGTAAAGCAGAAATATGACGTTGAGTTAAAGCGAATCGGCGCTATCGGCATCAGTGCCATGATGCATGGCTATCTGGCATTTGATGCTGCAGATGAGCTTTTGGTGCCGTTCAGGACTTGGCGCAACAACATCACGGGAGAAGCTGCGGATTATTTGACCAAAGCCTTGGAGTTTAATGTTCCGCAAAGATGGAGCGTAGCACATATTTATCAGGCAGTGCTCAACAAAGAGCCTCATGTATCAGAAATCAAGTTCTTTACGACCTTGGCTGGCTATATTCATTGGCAGTTATGCGGCGAAAAGGTGCTGGGCATCGGCGATGCCTCAGGCATGTTCCCGATAGACGAAAAGATTGCGTCCTATGACAAGTCTATGCTGCAGAAATTTGATAATTTGGAAAATATCCGCAATCTGCCGTGGAAACTGGAGGATATTCTGCCAGGCGTCTTGCCAGCAGGCAGGAGTGCCGGCGTGCTGACCGAGGCTGGTGCAAGATTGCTTGATCCAACTGGCGTGCTGGAGGCTGGTGCTATGATGGCTCCGCCAGAAGGTGATGCTGGTACGGGCATGGTAGGCACGAACAGCGTGAGAAAGCGCACGGGCAATATTTCCGTGGGTACGTCGGCTTTTTCCATGAATGTGCTGGAAGAGCCATTGAAGGCTGTGCACAGGGATATTGATATTGTCACTACTCCTGACGGCGCGCCAGTTGCCATGGTGCATGTCAATAACTGCTCGTCGGATATAAATGCCTGGGCAGGGCTGTTTGGCGAATTTGCCAAGGCATTGGGCGTTGAGGTAGCGCCAGATACGCTTTACAGCGTGCTGTTCAATCAGGTCAAGGAAGCAGATGCTGATGCTGGCGGACTAGTTAACTACAGCTTCCTGTCTGGCGAGAATATCACCGATACGCAGGCTGGGCGGCCGATGTTTGTCCGCACGCCGCATAGCAGGATGAATCTTGGCAATTTCATGCTGGCGCAGCTCTATTCTGCTTTTGCTACCTTGAAAATCGGCATGGATGTCCTGATTAATGAGGAGCATGTCAAGACGGATGTGATGTTGGCACAGGGCGGTCTTTTCAGGACGCCGATTATCGGACAGCAGGCTTTGGCAAATGCCTTGGAGATTCCTATTACCATTATGGACAGCGCAGGCGAGGGCGGTCCGTGGGGCATGGCGGTGCTGGCGGTATACGCTAGGTTCTGCGATGACGCCGTAGCCTTGGCAGACTTCCTCGATGAAAAGGTATTCAAGGGCGCTTCGGCAACGACGCTTGAGCCGCAGCCGGAGGGCGTGGCAGGCTGCCGTAGGTTCATCGAGCGCTTCCGCAAGGGCATAGAGGTGGAAAATGCTGCTGGCACGGCATTTGCTGATGAATAGATTTTTCTGAGCATGGATTTGGCAGCTCAAAAGCTGAAATGGGTATAAGTATGAATGAATAAGGGGCGAAAACAAAATGTTGAATGTAAAGGATTATGAATTTTGGTTTGTAGCAGGCAGTCAGCATCTTTACGGCGAGGAAGCATTGAAGGCCGTAGAAAAAAATACGAAGGAGATTGCGGACTATCTAAATGATACGGGAAAGCTTCCCTATAAAATCGTTTTCAAGGGCGTTATGACTACCGCTGACGGCATTACCCAGTTCATGAAGGATGCCAACTACAATGACAACGTAGCCGGCGTCATGGTTTGGGCGCACACCTTCTCGCCTGCCAAGAACTGGATTCGCGGCACCAAGCTCCTGCAGAAGCCTTTGCTGCATCTGGCTACCCAGTATCTCAACGAGATTCCTTATGCAACCATTGATTTTGATTATATGAACCTGAATCAGAGTGCTCATGGCGATAGAGAGTATGGGTATATCAATTCCAGATTAAAGCTGAACAACAAGATTGTTTACGGTCATTGGCAGGATGCAGAAACTGCCGAGGAGATTGCTGCTTGGCAGGATGTGGCTGTCGCCTACAATGAGAGCTTCCATATCCGTGTCTGCCGCTTTGGCGATACCATGCGTGATGTAGCCTGCACCGAGGGCGACAAGGTAGAGGCGCAGATCAAGCTAGGCTGGACTGTTGACTACTATCCTGTAGGCGATTTGGTTGCCTATGTAGATGCCGTCGAGGAGAAGGATATTGATGCCGAGTATGCCAAGCTGGAAAAGGAATACACAATGAATCTGGGGCACAATACGCAGGAGCATTTTGAGCACTGCGTGCGTTATCAGCTTAGGGAGTATATCGCTATCAAGAAATTCCTCGATGACAACGGTTACAACGCTTTTTGCACCAATTTCCAAACCTTGCTGGGCTTGGAGGAGCTGCCGGGACTGGCTGCACAGCTCTTGATGCGTGATGGCTATGGCTTCGGCGCAGAGGGGGATTGGAAGCTGGCTGCCTTGACCAGATTGCTCAAGGTTATGTCCCACAATGACCGCACTGTATTCATGGAGGATTACACTTTGGATTTGCGCAAGGGGCATGAAGCCATCCTTGGCGCGCATATGCTGGAGGTAGACCCTACCATTGCCAGCGACAAGCCAAAAGTAGAGGTGCATCCTTTGGGCATCGGCGATAAGGATGACCCGGCACGCTTGGTATTTACCGGTGCTGAGGGCGACGGCATAGACGTTACCATTGCAGATTTCAGAGATGGCTTCCGCTTGATCAGCTATCCTGTTGATTGCCGCAAGCCAGAAGCTGAGACGCCGCATCTTCCTGTAGCCAAGCAGCTTTGGACTCCTAAGTGCGGCCTGAAGAAGGGCGCTACCGAGTGGATCAAGGCTGGCGGCGAGCATCATACCGTGTTGAGCTTTGCCATTACCCAGCAGCAGATTATCGACCTGGCTACCATGTTTGGCATTGAGATGGTCGATATTCAGTGATAAAATAGCCCTTTCCTTACTCATTTTTTGAGTAATATTTTTCCCTTCCTCCTGCAAGGAGCCGTGAAAGTGATTTTGCGGCTTCTTGCTTTTTATTTTACTCTTTAATTTTTCTCAGTCTATAGTCCTATTTATCTGTCAGATAAATCATATTACAATTAGAATGGCTAGGAGAATTTTTGCGTATAGTTAGGGCATGATTATGGGGAGAAATATCACACAGTTTAGGAAAAATATCCTTATGGCTGGCAAGCCGGGCTTTCTTGCGGATTATTTTCAAGCCTGCCTGAATAAGGAGGGCTGGGATGCCTTCTTGTATCAGGAAGAGAGCCTCAATCTCTACAATCCGAGCGCAGTAGTATATTTTTCGGATGGCAGGACCGATGGCTCGCTTTCTAAGATTTTGGCAGAAGCCAAGAGGCACAAGGTAGGACGCTTTCTGTATATCACTAGGGGACTTTCAAGGCAGAAATGCTATGAGGATTTTGTGCTGGCATGGGGAGAGAGCCAGCAGCAGAATGTCAGCGTGGTTCATCTGCCGGAGGTTTTTGGCGAGGGACAGAAGCCAGATGAGGGGGCGATTGCCAGATTTTTGGAAGCTGTCAGGGAAAACAGGGATTTTTATCTGGCTGGCTCGGATATAGAGCCTGCCTCGGTGTTTTATGCCAAGGATGCAGCATATGCGCTTTTTTCCATTTTGCAGAACAAAATCGAAAAGAGCCGTATTTTTTTAGAATCTCAAGAGGAAGTCAGCTTCATGCAGATTGTGCTGGCTGTCAATGGGTTTGCTAGACTGCCCCAGATCGAGGTAGCAGGCAGGGGAGAGGATTTCTTTGCCGCTAATCATCAGGACGCAGGCGACCCATCTGTATATCATTTGGTGCAAAGGGCAAAATATCCGGTATTAAAGCAGCTAGAGGCTGTTTACAAGAGCTATGGCGCTCAGGCTTCTGAGCCGAAGGCGAAAAAGAGCGGTGCAAAAAAAGCATATCTTTCCAAGTGCAGGCCTTATTTAGAAAATATAGGCCTTTTTCTGGTGGTGCTCCTTATCAGCATGTGGCAGGGCGGCTCTCCCGTCAATCAGGCTACGGGACTGGATATATGCTATGCGTATATCCTCATCATGGGAATCGTCTATGGCAAAGGGCAGTCCATGCTGGCGGTGCTGCCGTGCATGGCGCTGCTGACGTGGGGGCTGCTCAACCGCCATGGCGAGCTGGCAAGCATATTCTATATACCGGAAAATTTGTTTCACTACTCGACCTATCTGTTTTTAGCAGCTTTTACGGGCTATGTGGCAGATAGCTGGCAGGGCAGGCTGGATTCTGCCGGCTACAAGCTAGAGCACATGGGACAGCGGTATGGCTTTTTGAAGGAAAACTATGAGAAATCGATCGCTATCAAGGACAAGCTGTACTATCAGATTGTCAATTCTGATGACAGCATTGGCTGGCTGTACGGCATTATCCGCCAGCTTGATACGGTGCAGGTGGAGGACATCTTTACGCAGGCGGCAGTGATTACCAGCAAGGTTATGGGCGTGAAGAATATTGCCATCTACGTGATGGGCAAGGACCAATATTACTTGCGCCAAAAGGTGCGCATAGGCGATGCGACCAAGAAGCTGCCACATTCCCGCAAGACCGAGGAAAATCCGTACATCAGCAATATGCTGGATACGCATCATCTTTTCGTCAATCACGGCTTGCAGTTGAACCTGCCGGACTTGGCAGCACCTATCATTTATGACGGCAAGGTGATTGCCATAATTGAAATTTATGGCATGGATTTTGAGCAGTGGAGCATTTATCAGCAGAATCTCCTGTCTGTAACGTCAAGGCTGATTTCGATGGCGATGGGCAAGGCATATGTCTATGAAAATGGTATTCAGGGCAGCAGATTCGTGGAGCATACCCGTATCATGCAGGCTGAGGAGTTTGGCAGGTATTTGGCAGGCATCAAGGCGAGGGCGCAGCTTCAGGAGGATGTGCATAATATGCTGCTTGAGCTGGGGACGGAAAATGTCACCTATCAGGAGCTTGACAACCGCCTTGGCGGCGCTATCCGTCAAGAGGATGCCGTAGGCATCATGGATGGCAGGGTCTGTCTTTTGCTGCAGGATACGGATGAATATGGTCTGCAGCTTGTCAAGCAGCGCTTGCTGTATCGGGGAATCGAAATCAAGGATGTCAGGGAGCTGGTGTAGAATGGAAATGTGGCTTTGCCTTATAGCAGCGTGCCATTTGCTCATGGTGCTGGCTGCCTATTTGTATGTACGCAGGCAGGGAGATTCCATTCAGGCTGCTACCGAGGCGCTGGTGGCGTTCTTTATGCCCGTGGCAGGCTTTGTCATGGTAGTGATGACGAGGCTGATCAAGCAAATCAAGCCGCTGCAATGCCATATCGACCCTCATAAGCTGAGAAATGACAACGACGTCTTTACCAATATGATCAGCTATGATGAAAATGTCATACCGCTGCATGATACCTATCTCGTCGATGATGTCAGTGCAAAGCGCAAGGTCTTTTTGGATGCAGTCAAGCAGCATGTGCTGGAAAATCACCGGGTGCTCAAAATGGCGACCTATGACGCGGATCGGGAGATAGCGTATTATGCGGTTTCTATGATTTCCAGCACTATGGAAGAGCTTGAGGATAAGATGCACCAGCTAGAGGAAAAGCTCGCCACAGACGATGGCAATCTAGGCCTTCTCAAGGAGTACGCCGGGCTTTTGCGCGAATACCTAGAGCAGGACTTTGTCGATAAGATAACGCAGAAAAATCGCACGGAGCAATATGCATCCCTGCTGGACAGGCTTTTGCAGGCAGAGCCGCAGAACATGGAGTATATGCAGGAAAAGATAAAGCAGGAGCTTGTGCTGAAAAATTATGATAAGGCACAGGAGATGTGTGAAAAATTCCAAAGGGCATATCCTGATAGGGAAGAGCCTTATTTGGCGTACATGGAATTGTATTTTTATCTGCGCCAGCCTGAGAAGCTGCAGGAAAAGCTCAAGGAGCTGAAGGCTATCCCAGGGGTATTGTCCCTGAGGGCGCTTGAGCTGGTGCGATATTGGGGAGGTACTTCCCATGCATAATTTTAAGCGAGAAATATGGGCTGTATTTATCCTTACGGCATTGCTGGGAATGTTCTTCCAGTTCAACCGCATGGATGCCTTTTTGCGCATCAATCCGTGGCAGAACAGCCTGCAGGAGGAAAATCGGCAGGAGGCTGTAGTGGACTACGCAGCCGCACGGGAGAGTTATCTTTTGCTTTATGACCCGCTTGACGTACAAAGCGTCCTTACCAGGCATATCGTGGAAAAAATCATGCATGAGCAAAAGAAAGCGGTTCAGTCCGTGCCGTTTTATCAGTCTGTGCTCATCGATGAAAAATGCCGGGGCGTGGTGATTGCGACCAACAGGCTGAAAAGTCTGGCAGCCATGGCAAATGTAGAGCAATATGTAGATGGCGGCGGCAGAGCCGCTATTTTGCGAAATCTTCAAGCGGAGCAGATACCGGAGGGCATGGCTGAGAGGCTGGGCATTGCCTCTATAGGGCAGGAGATTTCTGTGCCAGGCATCAGGGTGACGGGCAATATGTTCCTCGGACTGCATGGCTTTGGCTTTGACTCGGATATATACACGACCTCGATAGCCGATGTAGCGCTGGGGGAAAATGCCACGGTAGAGCTTGCTTCCCAGGATGGGCATCCTATCATTTGGAGCAGCGATGCAGGTCAGGGAAAATACATTGTCTGCAACAGCAGGGAGCGTGACGACAAAAATAATTATGGCACGTATACTGCCATTTTGAGCCAGCTAGATGAGGACTATGCGTACCCTGTGATCAATGCCAAGCTGTTTTTTATCGATGACTTTCCGTCGCCTGTGCCAGAGGGAAATTTTGCGAGAATCTATCAGGAAACAGGTTTGAACACGGCTGATTTTTATCGCCAGCTCTGGTGGCCGGAGATGCTGGATAACGGCGAAAGGTATAATGTCAAATATACAGGCCTCATCATAGAGAGCTATGCCAATCAGGTCAAGGCGCCATTTGAGCCGTTGTCGAACGGCGAGGCGCGCAACGGCCTGATTGTCTACGGCAGGGAGCTTTTGAAGGCTGGCGGAGAGCTGGGTATTCACGGCTACAACCATCAGTCATTAGCACCGGCAGGCTATGGTCAGGACAGGCTCGGCTATACGGTATGGGACAGCCAGGCGGATATGGAGGCATCCTTGCAGGAGCTAAAGCGCTATGTTGCCGATGTATATCCTGACTATGATATACATGCCTATGTGCCGCCATCCAATATCCTCAGTCCGGAGGGCAAGGCGGCAGTGAAGCGCGTCTTTCCTGACATCAAGGTGTATGCGTCGCTGTGGAACGGGCTGGCAACGGCTAAGGAATACTTTCAGAATTTCCAGCTCAACAGCGATGGAACGTGTGATTTACCGCGTGTTTCCTCTGGCTATATATCTACGCCGGAGGAAATCTGGGAGGCGTACAATGTTGTGAATTATAATGGCGTTTTTTCGCATTTCGTGCATCCTGACGAGATTTTTTATGCCGAGAGTGAAAATCTGACTTGGGCGGCTATGAAGCAGGGCATGACGAATATTCTTTCTGATTTGCAGAACAGGTTTGGCTGGCTGCAGCCAGCGACTGCCACCGAGGGCTATGAGAGGCTCAAGGATTATTTTGACATGGATTACAGGCTGATTTGCACCAAGGATGGCATCAGGCTCAGCGCTTGGAATTTTTCTCATCCCTTGACCTTTATTTTGCGTACCAGCAAGGAGATTGATTCTGTGAGCGGGGGTCGCGCTAGGCGTATTCAGGCTGATGCCTATGTGCTGACCGTGGAGAATGGCGATTTTGCAATCAAATGGGCAGGTGAACATCAATGAGAATATGCTTGCTGGTAGAGGGCGCTTATCCTTATGTGGTAGGCGGCGTATCGTCTTGGATTCAGATGCTGATGGAGGGTTTGCCAGAGCATGAGTTCTTCATATATTCCATTGGCGCAGACTCTAGGGACAGGGGAAACTTTAAATACAAATTTCCTGCCAATGTCGTAGGCATACAGGAGATTTTTTTAGACGAGATTCTTAGCTGCCAGTCGCCAAGGCTGCAGGAAAATATTTTAAGCGAGCAGGAAAGGCAATGCCTGCGTGATTTGGTCGTGGGCGAAAAGCCTATCGATATAGATACCATAGTCAGCATGTTTGCCAAGGAGAAATACAAGAAAAATCCTTTGCGCATCTTTATGAGCAGTGATTTTTTTGATATTATCTCCCAGGTGTATGCGGATAAATACAGCTATCTGCCCTTTACGGATTTCTTTTGGACCATGCGCTCCATGCTTTTGCCGTTGTTTTATTTTTTCCATTATCCACTGCCGAAGGCAGATGTTTATCATACGGTGGCAACGGGATATTGCGGGATTCTTGGCAGTATTGCCGCCAGGATGTATAAGAAGCCCTTGTTGATTACGGAGCATGGCATTTATTCAAGGGAGCGAGAAACGGAAATTGTGAAGTGCGATTGGGCAAAGGGTGATTTCAAGTCAGTGTGGATAAAGTATTTTTACAATGTGGCAAGGCTGGCATATGAAACGGCTCATATGGTCGTGACCTTGTTTGAACAAAATGCCATCATCGAGGAAGAGCTTGGCTGTCAGCCGGATAAGATACGCATCGTTCCCAATGGCGTCCGCATGGAGAGGTTTGCCAGCGTGCCGGAGCTGGTCGAGCATGACGGACCATTGGTTATCGGCGGCGTGGTGAGGGTAGTCCCGATAAAGGACATTATCACCATGCTGAGGGCGTTTCTCTTGGTACAGCGGGCATTTCCGGATGCCAGGCTCATGGTTATAGGTCCATATGAAGAGGACCCTGAGTATTACAAGATGTGCCTGCAGACTGTCGAGACATTGCAGCTTAGGAATGTGGAGTTTACCGGCTCGGTCAACGTGGCAGAGGTATTTCCGAAGCTCGATATCGTACTTTTGTCCAGCATCAGCGAGGGGCAGCCATTGGCAGTCCTAGAGGGACAGGCAGCCAAAAGGCCGTTTGTGACTACGGATGTGGGCTGCTGCAGGGAGTTGATATATGGCGCTTCCTATGATGATTTGGGAGTGGCCGGCGCAGTGGTAGCGCCCATGGACTACGAGCAGATGGCAAAGGAGATTATCCGCCTAGGCAAAAATTTTGCCCTGCGGAAAAAAATGGGCCTGACGGGCTATCAAAGAGTCAAGAATGGCTATACCTATGAAAATTTTATCGCATCCTACCGCGATATATATCAGGAGCTGAAGGGGGCTGAGGCTTAATGGCAGGAATTGGCTTCGAGCTGAAAAAACTTTTTAACCGCCGCACGCTGACGGGGCATGCCATGGCATATGGCTACTCGGCAGTGATTACGGCAGGCCCTTTTGCCTTGCTGACGGGCATGGTGCTTGCCATACAGCTTTTGTTTGCGCACTACGGCGTCAGTGCAGAGGATAGCCAGCTATATGTTTCCTCGGTTATCTATCCCTTTGTCTTTTCCCAGCTCATAGCGTGCGGCTTCGTAATAATCATCACGCGCTATTTGGCAGACTGCCTGTATGAGGGAGAATATGGCAATGTGTCAGGCTCGTGCTACGGCGCTATCGTCATAGCTCAGGCAGCAGGGGCGGCGGCAGCCTTGCTTTTTTACTGGGACAAGCCGTTGCCCCTTTACCTCAAGCTGGCTACGTATGGCTTTTTTGCGGAAATGACGGCGATGTGGCTTCAGATGGTATATCTTACGGCTCTCAAGGATTACAAGTCTATCTTTGCCAGCTATATGGCAGGCGCAGGCATCAGCATCGTCCTTGCGTGGCTGAACCTGCAATACGGATTCTGTGAGCCGGTGGCTGGCACGCTGCTTGCCATGTGCATAGGCGTGGGGATTTTGGATTTGTGCTTCATGGTGCAGATTGTCAGATATTTTGGCTATCCGCCTGACGGTATGAATTTTGCCTTTTTGCCATATTTTGAACAGCACCACAGGCTGTTCTGGCTGATGGTTTTCTATAACCTGTCCATCTATGCGGCGAATTTTATCATCTGGCACAGCTCATGGGGTGTTCTGGTGGCAGGGACATATCTGTATGCGCCGCGCTATGACGTGATTACCTTTTATGCCTTTTTATCCATATTGCCTATCATGATTATGTTCGTGGTTTCCATGGAACTGAAATTCTATGAGCAATACGCCGTATATTTCACCTATATCACCCAAAAGGGAAATCTTAGGGAAGTGGATGACTCAAGGAAGGATTTGCTGTATACTCTATGGACTGAGTTTAAGAACATCATGGAGTTTCAGCTTGTGTTTTCCCTGATATTTTTGGGCTTGGGCGGCTATTTTCTCTCCTTGGGCGGCGTGCCCTATCAGGACGTAAATATCTATCGGCTTTTGGTCTTGGGAGCGTTTTTCTGCGGTATTTTGCAGGTGGTGTATACATTGCTGCTCTATTTGGAGGATCAGCATGGGGCGCTGCTGATAACGGGCAGCTTCTTGCTCGCCAATCTCTTGCTTGGCATAGCTGGGCAGTTTGTTGGCGAGGCGACCTATGGCTTTACATTTTTTTTGTCGGCAATGCTTGGCTGCGCCATTGCCATTTGGCGCTTGCAGTATTTTTGCCAGCGAATCAATTATTTTGTCTTTTGTGGCAGGCCGGTGTTTTTTGAACGTCCGCATGGGATTTTTAGCAGATTGGCGGCACGCCTGTATGGGGATAGATTGGACTGAGAAAGGAGGAGGATAAAATGCGCATGTCGAGAATCAGGCAGCGGCGCCTTTTGCTGCACAGGCAAAGACAGAAGAGCCACAGGCGGCAAAGGGCAGCGGCTGCCGTGCTGGGAAGCCTGGCAACGGCTGTTCCCCAGCATAGCAATGCAGCTTTGAGCGTCTTGCAGGATATTCAGGAGGATTTTGACTACATGCAGGACAGGCTCGCCAATATAAAGGCATATGATGCTGCCAAGGACTTGGTGGCAGAAACGGCGCATAATGCTGCCATGGCGCAGCACTATTTGGATGAGGCGGTCAAATCCTGCGAGGAAGCGGATAGCAATCTCTTGCAGGCACAGGATAATCAAAGGCAGGCTGAGGCGGTGGAAGCCGAAACGGCAAGAGAGCTGGCAAGTGCCAGAGAGCGCCGTATCGAGCTTACGAAGCAGGCTGTTGCCAGCCAGCAGGCGGTGGCTGACTATCTGCCGACCTGGTATGAGGCGCAGGCTGATTTGCAGCAATGCATGGACGTACAGGAAGCGGCAGCGGTAAATCGTCCGACGGGAGCTTCGTCGGCACAGGAAAGCTGGTCGGCTAGTGATGAGCAGAGGGCGCAGTGGATACAGGAGGCATGGGAGAAGGCCGGCTACGAGAGCAACCGCTTGCCGGAGATAGAGGCTAGGTTTGCCAATATTGAAAATAGCTATGTCCAAGAAGAATCTGAACAGGCACAGGCGGAGTTGGATGCTTACTGGGAGAGAATGGCGGCATTGGAAGATGAGACAGAGGCCGCTAGGGAATATTTTGATTCTGTAAGCGCATATCTTGATGAGTTGAAGGAACAGCAAAGAGAGGCTGAGGAGCTTGAGGCTGAGGCAAGGCACGAGGTGATAGCGCTGCAGATGGAGCTTTCGCAAAGCCAGCAGGATGTCTTGGACTGCCAGCAGGATGTAGCTATCTGTGTTCGGGAAAGAGATGAGGCTGTAGCCAACAGGCAGCAGGCAGCGTCTGACCTTGATGAGGCAGTCAATGAGGTGATCCTGGCTAAATTCGGCTTGGTGCACTTTGGCGAGGGCATGGGCGTGCAAAAGGGCTTGGAGTATTATAGCTGGCAGGGTGAGCACAGCGGTCATCAGCTCTACAGCAGCAATACATTTTCTTGGAGCAGGAATCATTATGATTTCACTTTGAGCAATGCTCACGTTATATCCGATACGGGTCTAGCCAATGGCAGCATGTCCGGCATTACAGATACGACTATAGCTGGCATGTATACAAATAAGCACCCTGTGTATGATGTGCGCTATGGCTTGGAGATAAATCTGCCTACAGGCAGCAGCCGTACTCCTGCCAATGCCGTAGTGCCGGACTATCTGGCGCGCGTTTCCAGGCTGGGCGAGGGTTGGAAGCTGACGCCGAAGGCAGAGGTCAGCAGGCATCTGGATAAGTACACCAGCCTTAGCTGGCGTGGCTCGTATTCTTGGCGCGGCGTTTACGATGATGATTACGAGGGTGGTATAGGCTCGGTACATCCAGGCAATCAGTGGAATCATGAGCTTGAGTACCTGCATACGGACGAGAAGCATCATTACATGGTGAAATTTCAATACACCGATAATGAGAAAGCGTCCATCAGCGGCACGGCAAATGACTACAGCTTTACCGAGGGAGATGCCTTTGGCATAAGGGGATATTACCGCAATTGGCTTACCCCTAGGGATTCGTGGGGAGCTTATAGCATTTGGACCTTTGACAGGGGGACCGTCTATGACCATGAATTTGCTTTCGGGTCAGACATACACCGCCTGTATTATGGCGCAGGGTATTTTCATCAATTTGATACCAAGAGGCAGGCGAGAATCTTTGCGAATTGGCTGAGAATGGACGGGGAAAGCTATGACCCCCTGACTAAATTGTCCAGTGCCTCCGGGCGGAGGTTCTCTATTTCCTTGGGGTATGATTGGCGCATGGACGATAAAAATAGCTTGTCTTTGGATGTGGAAAGAGCCGTATTGCGCCAGCAGGGAGATGCAAACTACCGTAGCTGGGGCGTGATGCTGAATTATAACAGGAGCTTTTGATGAAAATAAAAATTTTGTTGGCTGCCGCTGGGATTTTTGCCGTTCTAGCAGGCTGGTATACGTACCACAATGCCGTTGCTGCTGGAAATAGCGCTGTCATAGCCTATCGTCAGGAGATGGCGAGCCTTGTTTGCCGTATCAAGGAATATGGCGAGGAAAAGCGGGGAAAAAGTTTCTTTGTGATTGCCAATGGCGGCGCAGGCTTGCTGGAAAGCAATGAAATGCTCTCTGAAAAGGACTGCGACAATCTCAAGGCTCATTTGGACGGCGTGATGGCAGAATCGGTAAACTACGGCTGGGATATGTCCATGGATAATCCCATGCCGGCAGAGGAGCAAGAAAATTATCATCATCTGCTTGCCAATGCCCAAAAAGCAGGCATTGTGCCGCTGGTGCTGGATTACTGCCTGGGACGGGCGGAGACGCAGAAAGCCTATAGAGAGGATAAGGATCATGGCTATTTGGGCTGGGTATCTGCCCGCAGGGGCTTGGACAGGATACCGAGGGGAGCGCCTCATGATGACAATGACGGCGAGTGTGCGGCGCTTGACAAGGCAAAAAATTATCTGGTCTTGCTGAATCCAGAGGCATATCCTGCCAAGGAAGCATATCTAGCCAGCTTGGCGGCAACCAATTATGATTTGCTCATCATAGATGCTTATTATGGCGATAGTATGCTTACACCTGAGGATGTGGCGAAAATACAGTACAAGCCAAATGGCAGCCGTCGTCTGGTGGCAGCGTATATGAGTGTCGGGGAGGCTGAGGATTATCGTCCTTATTGGCGTGATGAGTGGAAAAATAATCATCCTAATTGGCTGTGGACGGCAAATGGCGACTGGGAGGGGAGCTACAGGGTAAAATACTGGCGGCAGGAGTGGCAGCAGCTCCTGCTGGGTACGCCGCAGTCCTATCTTGACCAAATATTGGCTGCCGGCTTTGACGGGGTATTTTTAGACGTGGTTGATGTTTTTTATGTTTTTGAAGATATTGCCAAGCAATAGTATTGTTGCTAGAATGTAGGTAGAAGATTTTTGCGGAGGTGCGGACAATGTCAGTTCTTATAGACAGGCTTACTGATTGTGGTTGTGATGTTCATGGGGCGATGGGCAGATTTCTAAATAATGAGGATTTTTATGGCAAATGCTTTGGCAAATTTGTCAATGATAAATCCTTTCAGGCGATAGGAGATGCCATCAAGGCAGGAGATGCAAAGGCAGCCTTTGCCGCCGCTCATGACCTCAAGGGAATCAGTGCCAATATGGGGATTACGCCGATATACGATAAGGTCGTAGGCATCGTGGAGGAGTTTCGGGCAGGCAGGATTCCGAATGATGCTTTGAGTGTCTGGGAAGAAATTATGGCACTGAGAGAAAATATGCAAAAAATTATTGAATAAGCACTTGATTTTTTTTTTATGTGCTGTTATAATTACTGATGTTGTGCAAGGAAAGAGCTAAAGGCGGATTTTGAGAGAGTAAAAAAATGGCTTGACAAAATTTGAAAGATATGGCATAATTTTTCTTGCGTTGTCGGGGCGTAGCTCAGTTTGGTAGAGCACCTGGCTTGGGACCAGGGGGTCGTAGGTTCGAATCCTGTCGCTCCGACCATTTTTTGCGTCTGTAGCTCAGTTGGATAGAGCAACGGCCTTCTAAGCCGTGGGTCGGGGGTTCGAATCCCTCCAGTCGCACCATTTTTTGACAGCAACAATTTTATATAACTTGCTTGTATTTCGCATTAGTGTGAGACGAAGCAGCTAATTGTAACGAGTATCACGCCAGTAGGCGAGTTATTTCGAGGAGTGTGAAGGAGTCGTACTACAGTACGTCGACTGAACAATGACGATGAAATAACGAAGTATAATGGTGTGAGACGAAGTTAGAATCGGGGCGTAGCTCAGTTTGGTAGAGCACCTGGCTTGGGACCAGGGGGTCGTAGGTTCGAATCCTGTCGCTCCGACCATCTTGTATTTTGGAACTTCTCAGGGATGAGAAGTTTTTTTTTGCCCAAATTTATCATACATATCACAATACTGAATAATAATTTTTCCATATTAATTAGCACAAAATTTGAATTTATGATATAATATCTGTGTAAATTGTTTCAGTCAATTACTGTAGGTTATAGTACGTTGGAGCCACTATAAACTTGCAATATAAAACAAGAAAAAGTACATCTACACAATACATTGTTTCAATGGATAAATACATTTTTCCAAATGCAGGCAAAACGCTCAAACTATCAATAAAACCACTACTTGACTGAATTTACGGTTAGTGGTATTCTTTTAAATAAGGTTAATATGTACTATGAATTTCATGATAACTTGTCTTTGATAAGATGATAACTTTTGGTTATAAACTGAGCAGAATATATCATCGGCGTGGGGTTCGTAGTAAATTTTAGGTAATATACAGGGGGAGATTTTTGATGATTGATATTCTCAATCGCGTACGTAACAAAGAGTTACAGGCTAAGATTGTTACTGCAGAAGAGGCAGCCGCTTTCATTAAGCCGGGCATGAATGTTGGTACAAGCGGGTTCACCCCATCAGGCTATCCAAAGGCAGTTCCTACCGCCTTGGCAGCCCGCATGGAAAAAGAGCATTTCCAGATTAATCTCTGGACTGGCGCTTCCACCGGTGATGAAGAGGATGGAGCATTGGCAAGAGCCAATGGTATCAAGTTCCGTATGCCATATCAGACTAACAAGGATATGAGAAATGCCATCAACAGCGGCAAGATTGATTATTGCGATCTGCATCTGTCCGAGTCTGCTCAGTTGGCTCGCTATGGCTTCCTTGGCGGCAAAATTGATGTGGCTATCGTTGAGGCTTGCGCTATTACCGAGGAAGGAAATATTATTCCTACCACCTCTATGGGCAACAGCGCTTCCTATGTTGAGACTGCTGACGTGGTAATCGTCGAGGTCAACACTACGCAGCCTTTGGAGCTTGAGGGCATGCATGATGTATATGTGCCTCTTGATCCGCCAAATCGCCTGCCAATCCCAATCGTAAAGCCAAATGACAGAATTGGTACAACCTATATTCCTTGTACGCCTGACAAGATTAAGTTCATCGTGCCTTGCGATGTTCCTGACCATACCCGCCCACTCGGCGAGATTGACGAGAACTCCCGCAAGATGTCCCAGAACTTCATCGAGCTGTTGCACAAGGAGGTTGCTGCAGGCCGTATGCCGAAGAACCTGCTGCCATTGCAGTCTGGCGTAGGCGCTGTAGCCAATGCTGTTATCAGCGGCTTCGTTGATTCTGACCTGAAGGATTTGACAGTATTTACCGAGGTAATTCAGGATGGCATGTTCGACCTGATTGATGCTGGCAAGCTGGCATTTGCTTCCGGTACTGCTCTTAGCCCGTCTCCAGATGGATTGGAGCGCTTCTACAAGAATATCAAGGAATACAGAAAGCACATTGTACTGCGTCCGCAGGAAGTTGCCAACAGCCCTGAGATCGCACGCCGTATCGGTATCATCGCTATGAACACCGCTATCGAGTGCGATATCTACGGCAATGTCAACTCCACTCACATCATGGGTTCCAAGATGATGAATGGTATTGGCGGTTCCGGCGACTTTGCCCGCAATGCTTATCTGACTGTATTCTTTACAGTTTCTACAGCCAAGGGTGGCGCTATTTCTTCCATCGTGCCTATGTGCTCCCATGTTGACCATACCGAGCATGATGTTGATATCATTGTTACTGAGCAGGGCTTGGCAGATCTTCGTGGTTTGTCTCCTCGCCAGAGAGCAAAGGTTATCATCGAGAACTGCGCACATCCTGACTATAAGCCAATGCTGATGGATTATTATGAGAGAGCTTTGAAAGAGACCAAGCAGGCCCACACTCCTCATATCCTCACTGAGGCGCTTTCCTGGCATGAAAGATTCCAGGAAACTGGTACCATGAAAAAGTAATAGGGGGTTTTTGAAATTATGAGCAATGAAAAAATTCAGGCTGGTTTAGACAAATATAATGCCAGCGTAGAAAAGGCGATTTCCCGCTTCCCAGAGCGTCCACATCTTCCAGAGCAGCGTCTGTACACTCCTTTGGACATCAAGGATACCGATTATGCAGAAGAGATTGGCTTCCCTGGCATGTATCCTTACACCCGTGGCGTACAGCCTACCATGTACAGAGGTCGTTTCTGGACCATGCGTATGTACGCAGGATTCTCCACTGCTGCTGAGTCCAACAAGCGTTATCGCTATCTGATTGAATCCGGTGCTACTGGTTTGTCTTGTGCTTTCGACCTGCCTACTCAGATCGGTTATGACTCTGATGATCCGATCTCCGAAGGCGAGGTTGGCAAGGTTGGTGTTGCTATTGACTCCCTTGCTGATATGGAAGTCCTCTTCGACAAGATTGACCTGGGCAAGGTTTCCACTTCTATGACCATCAATGCTCCTGCATCTGTTCTGCTGGCTATGTACATTGCCGTTGCAGAGAAGCAGGGCGTACCTGCTGATCAGCTGAAGGGTACTATTCAGAATGATATTCTGAAGGAGTATGCTGCACGTGGCACCTATATCTTCCCTCCACGTCCTTCCATGCGTCTGATCACCAACATCTTTGAGTATTGCTCCAAGAATGTACCAAAGTGGAACACTATCTCCATCTCTGGTTACCATATCCGTGAGGCAGGCTCTACTGCTTCTCAGGAAATCGCATTCACCATTGCTGATGGTATTGCATATTGCGAGGCTGCTATCAAGGCTGGTCTGCACATCGATGATTTCGCAGGCCGTCTCTCCTTCTTCTGGAATGCACACAATAATGTTCTGGAAGAGGTTGCCAAGTTCCGTGCTTCCCGCCGTGTATGGGCGAAGGTTATGAAAGAGCGTTTCCACGCTGAAAAGCCAAAGTCCATGATGCTGCGCGTTCATACCCAGACTGCAGGTTCCATGCTGACTGCTCAGCAGCCTAACAACAACATCGTTCGTGTTGCTCTCCAGACTGCTGCTGCCGTTATGGGCGGTACTCAGTCCCTCCACACCAACTCCCGTGATGAGGCTTTGGCTCTGCCAACTGAGGAATCCGTAATGATCGCTCTGCGTACTCAGCAGATCGTTGCTTACGAGTCCGGTCTGGCTGATGTAATCGATCCACTGGCTGGCTCCTACTATGTAGAGGCTCTCACCAATAAGATTGAGAAGGAAGCATGGGAGTACATCAACAAGATTGATGAGATCGGCGGTGCTGTTGCTGCAATCGAGAAGGGCTACATCCAGAAGGAAATTCAGGATTCTGCTTACAAGTGGCAGATGGATGTTGAGTCCGGCGCAAAGACCATCGTTGGTGTCAACAAGTTCCAGGTTGAGGAAGAACCTCCAAAGGGCCTGCTGAAGGTAGATGCTTCTGTAGGCGTAGCTCAGTGCGAGCGTCTGCATGCCATGAAGGCAAAGCGTGACAACGATGCTGTAAAGGCTGCCTTGGCTGACCTGAAGGCTGCTTGCCAGGATGAGAATGAGAACCTGATGCCACACATTCTGAAGGCTGTACACACCTATGCAACTCTCGGCGAGATTTGCGGTGTAATGCGCGAGGTATTTGGTGAGTATGAGGCTCATGTAAATCTGTAATTAGTAGTTGGAGGTACATAGAAATGGAAAAGCGTATTAGAGTTTTAGTTGCAAAGCCAGGTCTTGACGGCCATGACCGTGGTGCGAAGGTTGTTGCCCGCGCACTGCGTGATGCAGGTTTTGAGGTTATTTATACTGGTCTTCGTCAGACTCCTGAGCAGATTGCTGAGGCAGCTCTGCAGGAGGACGTAAATGTTATAGCGATGTCCATCCTTTCCGGTGCTCATCCACATCTGTTCCCTAAGGTTGTAAATTTGGTTCGCGAGAAGGGCATGGATGATGTTCTGATCATCGGCGGCGGCGTTATTCCTGAGACTGACATTCCAGCACTGAAGGAAGCAGGTATTGCAGAGGTATTCACCCCTGGTACCCCTACCAGCGCTATTGTTGATTTCATTAAGGCTAACGTAAAATAAGCGTTTGTAAATAATTGTGACATGGGTCCGCTATTCGATGGGGCAGCTTATTGTCCTGTCGGATAGTCGGATGCTGTGTCATTGTATTTATTGGTGGTGCAGAATGGACATTGTAGAAGAATTGTTAAAAGGCAACCGGCTAGCTTTATCCCGTGCTATCACTGCTATCGAAAATGAGTATGATGATGCTGTGGATATAATGAAGCGGCTTTATCCTCATACAGGTCACGCTTTTGTCCTGGGAATTACCGGGCCTCCGGGGGCAGGCAAGAGCACTCTGACTGATAAGCTGGCAAAGGCTTATCGTGCTCAGGGCAAGACTGTTGGTATTATTGCCATTGATCCTACGAGCCCATTTACTGGTGGTGCTATCCTGGGAGATCGTATTCGTATGAACAGCCTGACTATGGACGAGGGCGTTTTCATTCGTAGTATGGGAACCCGAGGCAGCCTGGGTGGATTGTCACATAAGACTGCGGATGCCATCAAGGCAATGGATGCCTTCGGCAAGGACATTATTTTTGTTGAGACCGTAGGCGTAGGACAGTCTGAGGTTGACATCGTGAAGGCTGCGGATACGACCATGGTTGTATTGATCCCTGGCATGGGTGATGATATTCAGGCTATCAAGGCAGGTATTTTGGAGATAGGTGATGTGTTCACCATCAACAAGGCCGACCATGATGGCGCTGATAAGCTGGTTCGTGAACTGAATATGATGCTGGATTTGGATGCGCATGGCATGCAGATGGAACAGACCGATACAGAGAAGGCTCTTGCTGATCAGTTCCATCATCTCAATGTAGCAAAGCATGCTGTAGGAAATGCATGGCGTCCGCCTATCCAAAAGGTTATAGCCAGTCAGAATGAAGGCATCACTGAAACCATTGAGAATATCGAAAAGCATTTCAAGTACATCAGTGAGACAGGCATACTTCAGCAGCGACGCACTGAGCGTTCCAAGAACGAGATGCTTGATGTTCTACATAGCAACATCGGCAAATATATTACCGGCAAGCTGGCATCAACCGGCAAGCTGGACGAATATGTAGAGCAGATAAAGAAGCGGGAGACCGATCCTTATACTGTGGTAGCCGATGTTATGCATGATATGTTAAAAGAGTAATTATATTTTAGGGGGTATGCTAAATGGCATTCAAGATTTTAGGTGTAGACCACATTGGTATTGCTGTTAACGATTTGGATGAGACTCAGAATTTCTGGACTGCAATCGGACTTCCTTGCACTGGTCAGGAGACCGTAGCTGAGCAGAAGGTTACTACTACCTTCAACCCAACTCCGAACGGCTCTGAGATTGAGCTTTTGGCAGCAACTGAGCCAGACAGCCCAATCGCCAAGTTCATCGAGAAGAACGGCGGCCGTGGCGGTATTCAGCACATCGCTCTGCGTGTAGATGATTTGCCAGCAGCTATTGCAGAATTGCAGGAAAAGGGCATCAGAATGATTGATACCAAGCCTCGTAAGGGTGCAGGCGGTGCAGACATTGCATTCGTACATCCAAAATCCACCTTTGGCGTGCTCTTGGAGCTTTGCCAGCACGAGGACAGATAAAAAATTCAGCCACATCTAATGGCTGTTGAGGAGGAAAAAAATGGCTACAGTTCAGGAAAAAATTGATCTCATGAACGCCAAGAAGGAACATATCCTTTTGGGCGGTGGTGAGAAGCGCATTGAGAAGCAGCATGCAAAAGGCAAGATGACTGCTCGTGAGCGCCTTGCAAAGCTTTTTGATGAAGGCTCTTTCATTGAGCTTGATCAGTTTGTAAAGCATCGTTGCACCAACTTTGGTCAGGAGAAGAAGGATCTGCCAGCAGAGGGCGTTGTTACCGGTTATGGTACTGTTGACGGCCGTCTTGTTTATGCATTTGCCCAGGACTTCACCGTTGAGGGCGGTTCCCTTGGCGAGATGCATGCCAAGAAGATTTGGAAGGTTCAGGATCTGGCAATGAAGATGGGTGCTCCTATTGTCGGCATCAATGATTCCGGCGGCGCACGTATTCAGGAAGCTGTAGATGCCCTGTCCGGTTATGCAGGCATCTTCTACCGCAACACTGCTGCATCTGGCGTAATTCCTCAGATTTCCGTAATCATGGGACCATGTGCCGGCGGTGCTGTATATTCTCCAGCTATCACTGACTTTATCTACATGGTGGATAAGACTTCCCAGATGTTTATCACTGGTCCGGCTGTTATCAAGTCCGTAACCTATGAGGAAGTAACTGCTGAGGCTCTCGGCGGCGCTGTTACCCACAATGCCAAGTCCGGTGTTGCTCACTTCGTAGCAGCCAATGAGGACGACTGCATCCAGCAGATTCGCTATCTCTTGAGCTTCCTGCCAAGCAACAACATGGAGGAGACTCCTATCGTTGCTACCAATGATGATCCAGACCGTATGGATCCAGAGCTGAACACCATCATTCCTGATAATCCTAATGCTCCATACGACATGAAGGAAATTATCAAAATGTTGGTCGATGATGGCCAGTTCTATGAGGTTCATCAGCACTTCGCTACCAATATCATCTGCTGCTTTGCACGCTTCGATGGCCGTACCGTTGGCATTATTGCCAACCAGCCAAAGGTTATGGGCGGCTGCCTTGATATTGATGCATCTGATAAGTCTGCACGCTTTATTCGTTTCTGCGATGCCTACAACATTCCATTGGTAAATCTGGTAGACGTACCAGGCTTCCTGCCAGGCGTTGGCCAGGAGCATGGCGGTATCATTCGTCATGGTGCCAAGATGCTGTATGCATATTCTGAGGCTACTGTGCCAAAGATTACCGTTATCACCCGCAAGGCTTATGGCGGTTCTTACATTGCTATGTGCTGCCGCGAGCTGGGTGCTGATCAGGTTATGGCATGGCCTACTTCCGAGATTGCTGTTATGGGTCCTGCTGGTGCAGCCAACATCATCTTCAAGCGTGATGAGCCAGAGCAGAAGGCAAAGAATACTCAGGCTTATGTAGATGAGTTTGCTACTCCATACAAGGCTGCAGAGCGCGGCTATGCTGACATGGTAATTGAGCCATGCGAGACTCGTCCATTGATTATCACTGCTTTGAATGCTTGTGCAAGCAAGCGTGAGTCCATGCCTGCCAAGAAGCATGGCAACATTCCATTGTAAGATAGCTAGTATCATTAAAATTTGGAGGTACATTCAATGAAAAAGTTCAACATTACTGTAAACGGCACTGCCTATGAGGTTGAGGTTGAGGAAGTAAAGGCAGCAGGCGCAGCAGCTCCTAAGGCTCCAGCAGCACCAGCTCCTGCTCCAGTAGCAGCTCCTGCTCCAGCAGCAGCTCCTGCAGCTCCAAAGGCTCCAGCGGCAGCACCTGCAGCAGGTGAGTCTCCTGTTCCTGCACCAATGCCAGGCAAGGTTGTAAAGCTGGTAGCTACTGTTGGTCAGGCAGTAAAGGCTGGCGAGGTTGTTCTCATTCTTGAGGCTATGAAGATGCAGAACGAGATCGTTGCTCCTGTTGACGGCACTGTAAAGGCTATCAACGTAGCAGCAGGCCAGGCTGTACAGTCCGGCGAGGTTTTGGCTATCATTGGCTAATCAATAAAATATAAATTTAAAGTGCCGTATTAGTATTGTGCTGATACGGCATTTTTTTACGCATTTAAGTAACTACATTTGTAGAGAAGTTAATCAATAAAGCGTATAAAAAAGGGGAAATAAAAATGTCCGTCAGTGATAAAGAATATTTTAATGATGAAAATTTATGGTCATATAAGAAACTCACAGAAATTCCTAAGGATAAAGACCTTTTAAAAAAGAAAGTGTATAAATATCATGAGTTGCACTGTTTATCTCAAAGAAATTCATATATACCATATATGGACAAGATAAGTTATAAAATGCAAGGGATAAATTCTTCTGAGGGAGTATGGAATTTGAAATTCACGCCAGAAGAGGCAACCATGATTTTCGATGGTGCCATTCGTTTGGAATGGATAAATAGCCTATTAGATCCAAATCCTCTTCCAGATAAGGTTATTTCTGCTTTTAGTACAGTATCAATTAAGTATAGTGCTAAGATAGAATTTAATGATCATGGCAAGGTAATTTCATTGGCTGAACCATTAGAAATATTTACTAAAGATGTAACCATCTTGGAAATTGCTATTATTATAGATAAATTAGTGGCAGAGGAAATATTATCTATAGAAGCAGAAAACAAGTAAATTATATAAACATAATATGGCAAAGTTATAAAAAATAAATATATCATTTGTGAAATACATAATATTATCTTGCGTAAAATTACAATAATGATATAATGTTATATAATGTAAGATATACTATATTTTTAGCAAATGATGAAAGCAAGGGTGGAGAAGATGGCGATTTTGGCGTATGATGTCGGAGGCAGCAGTATCAAGTTTTGTGTGATGACAGAGGAAGGCGTGGTTTTACAGAAGGGAAGTTTGACCACACCGGATAATTTGGATGATTTTTATGCGGATTTGCTTGGCATAAAGGAAGAATTGGCTATGAAATACGAGCTGACCGGGGCTGCCTTTAGCATGCCGGGAGCTGTTGATGATGAGGCAGGCGTGATAGGCGGTAGCAGTGCCCTGCCGTATATTCACGATTTTCCGATCAAAAAGGCATTGCAGCAAAAGCTGGGCCTGCCTGTGTCCATGGAAAATGATGCCAACTGTGCTGCCCTTGGCGAGGTGTGGCTGGGAGCAGCCAAGCTCTGTCAGGATGTGGTATTTTTGGTTATTGGCAGCGGCGTAGGAGGCGCAGTGGTCAAGAACAAGCAGATTCATCATGGTATGCATCTGCATGGCGGCGAATTTGGCTACATGGTCATGGATGAGCATGGGATGACCCTCAGCGGTACAGCATCTACCAGGGCATTGGCTGAGCAGGTGTCATTGGCCAAGGGCATGAAAAAGACAGCTCTCAATGGTAAGGATGTATTCGCCTTGCAGGCAGAGGGAGATGAAATAGCTCATGAGGCTATCGAAAAGATGTACGCTGGCTTGGCAAGAGCTATTTACAATATTCAGTATTGCGTAGACCCAGAGCTGTTCGTTATCGGCGGCGCTATCAGCGAGCGTCCGGATTTTGCCGACAATATCAAGCGACATATCAATGTGATTATGGACAAGGTGCAGATAGCCAAGGTATGTCCGCAGGTAATCAAGGCTGAGTACGGCAATGAGGCAAATCTCCTTGGCGCTGTGTACAATTATTTGCAGCAAAATAAATAATAAAAAAGCAAAACTCCTAAAGCAGCAATGCGATGTGATTCATGTGTCTGCCCTAGGAGTTTTTCTATATGAGAAATTATTAGCTTAATTAATTTTATTGAAGATAGGCTGCATTTTTTCAAAGGTACAAAATTCTGTAAAGCCCAGTTCTTGTAAAATCTTTTGGGATTCTAGCACATCCTCTGCCAGCCTGCCTACATTGTGGGCATCACTGCCGATGGTGATAATTCTTCCGCCAAGCCTGCGATATAGATTCAATATATCCCGTGCTGGCGTGGTATCCTTCAGCTTATAGTGCCTGCTGGAGGTATTTAGCTCAATGCCTTTGCCGTCTTTGATAATGATTTGAAAAATCTTAGTTAGTATAGGCTTGATTTTTTCAAATGGATAAAGGCCCGCCTTGTCATAACGCGAAATCAAATCTACATGGGCTAGGACGCTGTAATCATGAAAGTCTTCCACTACAGCCAGCATTTCCTCGTAGTAGCGCATGTTGTATTCATCCTGTGTCCTGCCATGCTGGAAATCCTGTGTCCAAAATTCCTTGTCTTCAACCTGATGAATGGAAAGCAGGGCAAAATCCATTTCTCTGGCATATTTTTTTAATAATGCCTGATATTTGGGAATGGTATGCTGCTGTACGCCAAATTCCAAGCCTGTCTTTATGGATATTTTATCCTGATAGATACGCCTCATGCGGAGCAGCTTGGCAAAATATTCAGGATAATTGACATTACATATATAATATTTGCCGTCTTGGATTTTTAATGGCTTGTCAAATTCGTCCCAATCTGCCTTGATGCCGTAATCTACGTGGTCGGTGAAGCACAGCTCGTCCATGCCAAGTTCGATAGCATGTTCAATATGCGTTTCCATTAATTCCATACTATCATCGCTAAACTCTGTATGAATGTGATAATCCGCGTACATAATCTAATCCCTCCGATATGCTGTAAAATATTTTTTGCTGGAAGCTTTCTAAAAAATATGATGATTATAACGATGTGTTCGATGTTCCTCATACTCTATATGGAAAGTTGGGTCATTTATAGTAATAAAATGTAATTGTATTTTATTTTATTACTATAGCTTAAAGATTACAATTATATTATATCATATACGATATAATTGTATAATATTATTTGTTTATAATATATTCTTTTTATATGAAAGACGATACAATGAATTTAAAGTAATGGAAATAAAAATAACACTGCTGAGGATATTGACAATAGTACGATAACGTATTAATATTAACTATGTTAGAAATAAAATGAGAATTATTCAATGGGAGTTTTATACTTCCATTAAATTTAGTCGATAGATCCAGAGTTTTACAGGTGCTTATCTTACTCCTAGAGAGTATTAGCACCTGTTGGCGTGGGATAAAATATCAGCATGAGGAAGTGGGTATAACTATGAAACACAAATGGCAAAGGAGACTTGTTGCAGCATTTTTGGCAGGCAGCATCACTATCATGGGAGGCAATGCTATGGCAGCAGAACAGCAGGTCAATGTAGATAGCGCTACTAGGAATATGCCTGGGCACATTGCCAGCAAGGAGCTGGATGTTAAGGTGGACAAGCCTGATATTGGCTTGATTTCTGATGTTGTATATGAGCAGGTACCAAGCCGTGGCTATAGCAATGTAGCAATGAAGATGGATATTCTCCAGCCAAAGGGAGCAAAGAACCTACCGGCAGTTATTTATGTTACTGGCGGCGGCTTTATCAATGCGAACAAGGATAATGGCATACAGCTTCGGATGCACCTTGCTGAAAATGGCTATGTCGTTGGCAGCATTACTTATCGTGTAGCACCTACGGCAAAATTTCCAGAACCACTAGAGGATGTCAAGGCAGCTATCCGCTATATCAAGGCGAATGCAGAAAAATTCGGCATAGACCCGGATAGAGTCGGCATCGTTGGCGGCAGTGCCGGCGGCTATCTTACAGCCATGGCAGGTACGACGAGTGGAACGAGGACATTTGACAAGGGTGAAAATTTACAGGTCAAAAGTGATGTCAGGGCAGCCGTGGATTTGTATGGCTTGTCGGATTTGACGCAGATTGGTGCAGATTATTCTGAGGAAGTGCAGGCAAAACATCGCTCTGCTGGCTCAACAGAAGCATTGTGGGTAAATGGCTCGCCTGTATTTGGCGGAACTGATGGCGGCATCCTTGCCGATAAGGAAGAAGCAGAGTTGGCAAATCCTATTCATTACATCACGAAAAAAAGTGCGCCCATGCTGCTGATGCACGGCACGGCGGATACCATTGTCTCGCCAAGCCAAACTGACTTGTTGTTTCAAGCCCTGCAGCAAAAGGGCATAGAAAGCGAGCGCTACCTAGTCAAGGATGCAGGTCATGGCGGTGTGTACTGGTCACAGAACGAAGTCTTGGACATTATCACGGCTTTCTTTGATAAATATCTAAAGAAAGACAGTGCAAAATAATGCTGAGGATAAATGATACGCTGGGCTACATGATATGCAAAACGGCACGCAAGGTACATAGGCATATTGAAAAAATCTTTGTGCCGTATGGCTTGACGGTAGAGCAATGGGTAGCCATGAAGGTGCTGGCAGAAAATCCTGACATTAGCCAAAAAACACTGTCTGAGATGATGGAAAAGGACCAAAATACGGTGAAGGCTATTGTCACACGCCTGATGCAGAAAAATTATGTCCAGCGTACCGTAAACAATGTAGACAGAAGGGCATTTTTTCTTAATCTCACTTCAGAAGGAAGCCAGCTTATAGAAAAGCTTTCTGTGGAAGACGAAGCTGCCAATCGCAGCTTGGAACATGCTTTAGGCGAGGGGGAAGCCGAGCAGATAAAGGACATACTGCGTCAGATTGAGGAAGTATTGAAAATACAATAGGCAATATTAATCAAGGAAAGTGATATTTGTATGTACGAAAAAGAGCTGCAGGAGTCGTATGCGGCGGATAGGGAGCTTTTGCAGGACAAAAGCAAGGAACCATTGTGGACGAAGAACTATATTATGCACCTGCTGGTGTATTTCTTGGTCTTTATCGTTTTCTATCTTTTCATGATTTATACGACTAGGGTAGCCATGACGGAGTTTTCAACATCTGTCAGCGAAGCGGGCTTTGCTTCAGGACTTTTTATCGTCAGCGCTATTTTTGCCAGAATGTTTGCAGGCAGGTATATGGACTTTATCGGTCGCAAGAAGCTCATGCTGCTTTCTGGTGCTGGCTACTTTATTTTTACTTTGGGATATCATATTGTGAGCAGCCTTACGGAGTTATGCATTTTGCGTTTTTTGCATGGCATCACCTATGGCATTATTGCTACGGTTATCGGTGCGGTCAGTGTTTCGATTATTCCAGCATCGAGGCGTGGCGAGGGACTCGGCTATTTCAGCCTGAGCATGACGCTAGGCGCAGCCATAGGTCCTTTTTTGGGCGTTACCCTGCCGCAGATTAATCCATTATATGCCCTGATATTATGTGATGTGGTCAGCCTGCTGATTTTCTTGCTGACATTTTTGCTGCATGTGCCTGAAATCAAGGTTGGCTTTAGGCAGAGGGTAATGGTCAAGACACTCAAGCTCAGCACCTTTATCGAGCCAAAGGCATTAGGAATATCCGTGGTAGCCTTGCTTGGCGCTATGGGGTATTCAGCCATTATGAGCTATATTGGCACATATAGCGAGTCTATCAATCTTTTGCTCGGCGGCAGCTTGTTTTATGTAGTTTATTCCATTGTCTGCTTGGTTTCACGACCGCTTACTGGCATAGTCTTGGATAAATGGGGCAATGACGTGGTGATGATTCCAGTCTTGTTCTTGATGATTTTCGGCTTTTTGGCAGTTGCTTGGGCAGAGAGCAATGTCATGCTTTTGGTGGGTGCGGCGTTGATTGCCATAGGCTATGGCACGATTCCATCGGCAGGTCAGGCGATTGCGGTGCAAAATGTCAAGCCGCAGCAATACGGCATGGCAACCGCCACGTTTTATATGGCACTAGATACAGGCAACGGCATCGGACCGTCGATTTTGGGACAGATTGTGCCAATCTACGGCTTTAGGGCGGTCTATATCTGTTCGGCATTCTTTGCCGCCTGTGCCTTTATCTATTATTGCATTTACGCCTATGTGCGGCACAACAAAAGTTAAATAAATTTTTCAAGCCACCTGTATATGAAAAGGTACAGGTGGTTTTTCAGTTAGGTGATAAATCCACTTATGAGAAAGAGCAGCTAGGCGTAAGCAATACATGGCGAACAAATATCATATATGGTATAATATGATAAAGTATTGTTGCAGAAATAGAGGTAGAATCGTGAATAGAAGAAGCATAGATGAACAAAGCCTTGCCAATGCCAAAAGGCTCTTTGCCAGCGGACAGATTGAGCAGATAGGGGTCGGGACGGTAAAGGGGCTGCAGGCGATACATAGGGAACTCTTTGATGGATTGTATGATTTTGCTGGCAAAATCCGCAATTTGAATATTGCCAAGGGAAATTTTCGCTTTGCCAATTGTCTGTACCTAAATGAGATTCTAGCCGTTATTGAGAAAATGCCGGAAACTACCTTTGAGGAAATTATTGCCAAATATGTCGAAATGAACATAGCGCATCCATTTATGGAGGGAAACGGCAGGAGTACGAGGATATGGCTGGACATGATTTTGAAAAAAAGGCTGGGCAGGGTGGTAGATTGGCAAAGGGTAGACAAGGCACAATATCTCTCGGCGATGGAGCGGAGTCCCGTCAATGACCTAGAGCTGCGCTTTCTTCTACAGCCGAATCTCACTGATAAGGTAGATGACAGAGAGGTCATCTTTAAGGGCATCGAGCAGTCGTATTTTTATGAAGGATATGAAAAATGAGCAGGTATTTCGTTGGCTGCACCATTATGAAGAAAAAAGTTTGCTAGAGAAGAAGGGGTTCGTGAAGGTGAAGCGAAAGGCAGAGAGAAAAACATATTTGTATAGACATAATAGTGTGAATATTCTATAATTGTACTAGGTATAGAATATAGGAGGTGGCGGCATGAAGAAGGCGTTATTTTTGCTGACGGTGCTCATGTGCTTGTTGGCAAGCAGGGGAATGGCGTATTCGGGCGATGAAAAGGTACAGGAGTTTTTGCCCTGCATTACAGGCACATGGGTGGACGAGCAGGGACACAGAAAGGTGCATATCTTTGGCGGTACGGCTGGCATCAATACATTTCGCATTGTGGCTATCAAGGACTGGCAGGGTAGCATGATTGAAGGCACTGCCGAGATTACCGTCATAGAAAAAAGGGCATCAAGGGATATGTCCATTGAGTATCATCGGGGTGAAAACAGCTATCTTATCTTGGATAAGAGCTTGAAGCTAGTGCCGGAGAAAAGCGAAAAAATCCATGTTGAAACGGTGGGCGGAGTCATGCTGGATATGCCGATGATGGGACTTTTGAAGCTCTATGGTCCGCCACAGGAGTATCTTGATGAGGCAGCAACCAAGAGTCTTTGCGGTGTGGAAAGCTATAGCTGGTACTACAAAAATGAGGGCTGGCTGGCGACCTTTGACCCATGCACAAACACGGTGGACAGAATCTTCCTCTTTGCAGGCAGTCAGAAATTTCTTGATACCGTTGTCTTGAATGCTGATTCGGATTTATCTCGCTTTGCTGGGCTGTATGGCTTTAGCAAGATTCCTGCCAAGGGCGATGTATTCCATTTAGGGCAGCAGGAATATTTGAATTTTACAGGCTATCCTAACTATATTTGCTTGAGCATCTATCCATCATAGTCCACGGAGTTAGCTTCGCCCTAAATTGTAAAATGAGACTCATTTAGTGTGAGCTTTATGCTCCCACTGAATTTAGTCGAATAAATTCAGTGATTTAGCGTTCGTTAGCGCAGAAAAAAACTAGCCGTACCTTATTGAGGAGATTGCGGCTAGTTTTTTAGTTTTTATTTTGTCATATTTTTTGTGATGCCTATGCTTTGCCTAGAATACAGCGTCTCATCATTTATCAATTTTTCGGCAAATGCAATGACGGAAGGAATCGTACTGATATATCCTTTTGCTTGTTCTCCTTTGCTGGTCAGGACATAATCATCCATACTGCCATCTCGAAGGTAGCCAGGACGAAGAATGGTATAATTCAGGTTACTTGCTTCTATGATGTCGACAGCTTGACGGTTGGGGATTTGTTCTGGCTCATTATCCAGATTATCATCACCGTCCATCTCTACAGGGATTTCATTGTAAATACCAATTGCCCCCATGAATAATAGTCTTGAAATATGCAGCTTTGGCATGATATGCACAAGATTTTTTGCAACTAAAGGCAGCTGTTTGCCAGAAATAGCACAGTACACGATATTTGCGCCTTGCAAAGCATTTTCAAGTTCTTCATCATTTGTAGCATCGATATTGATTGCTGTTATTCGCTCGTCGTTTTGATAGGTGTTTTGGGCATGGCGAGAAATCAGTATGAGATGATGTTCGGTTTGCTGTAGCAGATTGTTTGCTAAAGCTGAGCCAAAGGTGCCTGTTGCACCTAATATTGCAATATTCATATTTATTTGCTCCTCTAGTAATGCAGCCATATAGCTTGTCTTTTATGATAGGCTGGTTTCAACTGCTTGACGATTTATTTATGGAATCACCATGTTAGTGACATTTCTACAAGTTCTGGCGTATTCGGATTGCCAATCATAGCTTTTTTCTGATCTAGTGAAGCAAGCTGCGACATTTCAGCTTCATTCAAGGCAAAATCAAAAATATCAAAATTTTCATTGATATGCTCTTGATTTGCACTTCTTGGAATCACGATTACGCCTTTTTGGATTAGAAAACGCAAAAGCACCTGTGCAGCAGTTTTATGGTATTTGTTTGCAATATCTACAACGCTTGGTTCAGCATACATTTCATTTCGATTGCCCTGTCCAAGCGGTGCATATGCCATGTGTGCTACGTTGTTTTTATCTAGCCATGTCCTTTCGATGGTTCTTTGACAGTATAGGTTGGTTTCAATTTGATTAACTGCTGGGACAACTTTGTTATAGGCAATTAAATCAACAAGCTGGCTTGGTTCAAAATTTGAAACGCCAACAGCCTTGACTTTGCCCTCGGCATAGAGTTTTTCCAGCTCTCTCCAAGCTGCATAGTAGTTTGCAAATGGCCAATGCAGAAGCAGCAGATCAATATAGTCTGTTTGCAGGTTTCGGAGAGATTGCTCAACCCCTGCACGAGCATTTTCATAAGATTTGTAATTAACCTTGGTAATAAGAAACAGCTCTTTTCTGTCAACGTTGCTTTTGGCGATGCCGTTTCCCACGGCAATTTCGTTTCCATATGCTTCGGCCGTGTCGATCATTCGGTAGCCTGCTTTTAGGGCATCAGCCACTGCTTTTTCACAAATCTCGCCATTTAGCATAAAAGTACCAAAGCCTAGCATAGGCATATTTATGCCGTTGTTTAATTTTGTAAATTCCATAAAAAATCTCCTTCCAATGCTTGTATGCCTTAATTTTGCGTACTAAAATGATTATAGTAACTTCGTGTAACACGAAGTCAATAGATTTTTATCTAATTTAGCAAGAGAAATGCCATGTTGTCAATATTATAGTTTCAGTCATTTGCAGGGAGTAAAATTTGGGGATAACGTCACAATTCTTTGTACAAAAATTTGGAGGCTCTAATGTATACTATTAAACAATTTGCAGCTATGTTTGGCACAACCGAGCATACAATACGATATTATACGGATATAGGGATTTTGCCTTGTCAGCGTGATGCAGGGAATCGCAGAGTATTTACCGAGGAATCTGTCAACTGGATGCAGGGGATTAGCTGCCTGAAGGGATGCGGTGCACCTATCGAGGCTATCAAGAAATACTGCCATTTGTGCCGCCTGGAAGAAAATGAAGAAAACCTTCTAGCAAGATATCAAATTATTTTGAAGCAGCGTGACGAAGCCTACAAACGCTTGGAGGAAGCAAAGGCTACTGTTGCCTACATGGATTATAAGGTAAGGCATTATGAAGATATCCTTGCAGGCAGAACTCCTGATGATAGCAATCCCAATAATTGGACCAAGAATTATCGTCCAGATATGCATTGAGGATGTCCTAAGCATATATTCATGCTTTGAAAGCATTGATATGTATTTTTACTAAGTATTGGTAATGCAAAAACTTCTTTTGTATAATTTAGATACAGTTTGAGCAAGCTGTATTTTATATGAAAGGGGCTCTTGGTTATGTATACGAAAAAAACTAGGAAAATGCTGACAGCAGTGTTGGCTGGAATGATGGTATTTGGCGGTGTCGGCGGCTATGGAATGACGGAGGCGGCAGTTCCTGCCAGTACGGTGGAACAAGATTCTCATATGCAGCGTTCATCCATTAGCGAGCTGGACAATGATACTAGAGTATTCAAGGTGGACAAATCCATAGATGCCAAAAATGTTCGTTTTGAGAATCGCTACGGCTATGAGGTAGCAGGACATCTGTATTTGCCCCAAAATTTTGATGGCAAGAAAAAATATAAGGCTGTCGTTATTACAGGGCCATTTGGCGCAGTAAAGGAACAATCCTCTGGACTATATGCTCAAGAGCTGGCCAAAAATGGCTTTGTGGCAATGGCGTTTGATCAGTCAATGACAGGTGAGAGCAGCGGTACAAGACGCAATATGGCTTCGCCAGACATCTTTACAGAGGATTACCATGCAGCCGTAGATTTCGTTAGCCATCTTGACTTTGTCAATCCTGAACAGGTTGGCGCAATAGGAATTTGCGGGCTTTCTGGCATGGCATTGACAGCAGCTTCTAATGATACCCGTATCAAGGCAGTAGCAACCTCTGCCATGTATGATATGAGCGAAAGCATTAGCGACCATTATAAGGGTGATTATTATACGCCTGAGCAGAGAGAGCTGGTAAAGAAGCATTTGGCAAAAATGCGTGACGAGGAAGCCAAGACAGGCAAGGAAATCAGCGGTTCGCATGAGCTGGCAGTCGACAAGGACGGCAAGGTGCAGACCGCCCCAACGATGTTTCCGCATGTACTCCCAGAGGATGCCAATGCGGTTATTCAGGATTTCTATGGTTATTACGTCGGCAGGGCATATCATCCACGTGCTATCAACTCTGATACCTTGGCATGGGATGCGATTGCACCGTATGGATTCTTTGATTTTAGCCTAATGGACAATATAGATGAAATCAGTCCACGTCCTGTATTGCTGATTACTGGCGACAAGGCACATTCCAAGTATTTCTCGGACGCTGTTTATGCTAAGCTGAAAGCGCCAAAGGAAGAAATCGTTGTGCCAGGGGCTACCCATGTTGATTTGTATGACCAAATGGATAAGATTCCATTTGACAAGCTCATAGATTTCTTCAATAAAAATTTGCAATAACGAATCATAGCGAATAAATATACCGTCAGTTGAGATATCTTCTCATGGCTGACGGTATATTTGCTATCACTAGCTATAAGGGGCACTCAGGTTCAAGAAAAAATATTTTACCGCTTGTTCTAACGTGAGAAAATTAGGGATAAAAGGATTTGGATTTTATGAAGACTAATCGTATGTTAATATCTATACTTGCTCTAGGCGTATTTAGCATACTCAATACGGAAATGGGCATTGTCGGCATATTGCCTATGGTATGCGAAAAATACAATATCGATATTGTGCAGGCTGGCTTGCTGGTCAGCTTGTTTGCCTTGGGAGTTGCTGTGACAGGGCCTATTTTGCCATTGCTATGCTCTAGATTCAACCGCAGAAGGGTCATGCTTTTGGTATTGATGATATTTACGTTGTGCAATGTAATTTCTATATTTGCACCGAGGTTTGAAATTATGCTGGCAGCTAGAGTAATGCCAGCATTTTTTCATCCTGTATACTGTGCTATGGCATTTAGCACAGCGGCAGCCTCCGCAGAGGTTGGCGAGGCACCTAGGGCTGTAGCCCGCATCAATATGGGCGTAGCAGGCGGCATGGTTATCGGCGTGCCTGTGAGCAATTTTTTGGCAAGCCATCTAAATTTGGAAGCAGCCCTGGGATTTTTTGCCATGATGACAGCAATATGCCTCGTGCTTACATGGCTGAAAATGCCTGATATGCCGCAGACACAAAGCATGAGCTATGGAAGTCAGCTTTGCGTGTTGCGAAGACCAATGACATGGGCAGCTATCGCAGCAGTAATTTTTCTTAATGGCTCAATTTTTGGCGTGTTCAATTATTTGGCAGATTATCTAGCTAGGGTTACTCATGCTGGAGCGGAATGGAGCTGCATTTTGCTGTTTTTATATGGTATCATGAATGTAGCTGGCAGCTGGGCAGGAGGAGAGCTTTTATCTCGCAGGCCATTGGCAACGGTATGCATATTCCCTGTCTGCATGATATGTATTTATGTGATGATTTGGATGGGAGGCGGTTATGCCTTAGCTGTCATGTCAGTATTGATTATAGCATGGGGAATATTGGGTGGCATCAACGGCAATATCAATCAATTTTGGCTGGCAAAGGCAGTGCCAGAAGCACCAGATTTTGGCAATGGACTTTTCTTGACGGCTGCTAATATTGGCTGCATGGCAGGCACTTCTACAGGTGGTTGGTTTATTCGCCAAAATGGCTTGGAGCATGTAGTGCTTGCTGGCATAATATTTGCTTTTGTAGGTATGATGATAGTATTATGTCAATCATCAGCTTATAAAAAGATGTAAGATGTCTCAGATACTCTATAGGCGATTGTGCTATTTACAGGGTGGAGCTAATATCTTTGCCATCGCCTAGCTGCTATCGTAAGAAATGCATAAGTTAGGTGTTCAGATAGGTAGTTTATCTTTGAGTGTTTGCAGAAAATACTGTGATGCTTTGGAAAAATAATGGTCTTTTTTCCATATTAGCATAGGCTCAGCGTAAACGGCTGGCATGAGGGGGCGAAAACAAAGCTCATCCTCGTATCCCTGCAGAATATTTTCAAAGGCAAGAGCATAACCCATGTTTGCTCGAATCATCATGAGACAGTTGAAAAGCAGATTATACGTAGCAACGATATTTAATTCGGACAATGGCTTGCCCAGCCATTCTTTGATAGAATCGCCGTGCGTGCTAGAGGACAGAGCCTGCCTAGAGAGAATTAAAGGCTTGTCACAGAGGTCAGAGGGAGAGATAGATTCCTTGGCAGCCAATGGAGAATTGGTTTTCATGATAACGCCCCATCTATCCTCAGCAGGCAGGTTAAGCTCGATATATTTGGCAGGGTCGTTTCTGCCATAACCAAAAACAAAATCAACCAAGCCCTTATCTAAAAGGCTCATGGTAGTAATGGAATCGCCAGATATTACATGAAAGTGAATCTTGGGATATTGCTGCTGCACATTTTGGGCTATATCCATCAGCAGCTTGAAGTTTACAGATTCGCCGCTGCCAATATGAATATCGCCGCTTAGGGTATTGTCATTGGCAGAAAGCTCCTTTTCAGTTTTGGCAACGAGAGCCAGTATTTCCTCAGCACGCTTCTTGAGCAGAATACCGTCTTCGGTCAGGAGAATTTGTCTAGGCTGGCGGATGAAAAGTTCTTTGCCATAGGTATTTTCCATATCTTTTAGCTGTCTAGAAAGAGTTGGCTGTGACAAATGAAGCTTTTCGGCAGCACGGGTAAAATTTGCTTCCTGTGCCACCATGAGAAAGTATTTAAGCAAACGCAGTTCCATAAATATGCCTCCTGTAAAATGAGACTTCTTTAGTGGGAGCTTTATGCCCTCACTGAATTTAGTTGAATAAATCTAAAGTCTTAACACCAATTAGCGTGGGTGAAAATTTCGTTTGACCTAAAGCATAGTTCAAGGCATATAATAAGTCAAGGACAAATGTGAAGGATGTGATTTAGTTGAATAGACGAAATTTTATCATAGGCGGACTGGCAACGGCAGGCTTGTTGGCGGTAGGCGGCTTTAGCTATCTGCAAAGGCCTGAATTTGGCAGGCTGCCGACTGGCGAGCGTTTGAAACGCTGTCAGGCGAGTCCGCATTATGTTAATGGCGCATTTCAAAATCTTGTGCCTGTGCCCGTGATGAGCGAAAAAGAGGGCGAGCGGGAGAATAAATTTGCGGCAATGGCAAAAATGGTCTTTGGCGATAAGACGGGGCTTGTGCCAGAGCAGCCCATGCCAAGCCAGAAAACGGATTTGCACCAGCTAGATAAAAATACCGATGCTGTGGTCTGGATGGGTCACTCAACCTTTTTTATTCAGGTCGGCGGCTACAGGATTTTGGTTGACCCAGTATTTTCCAGCTATGCCTCGCCGATATTTTTTGTGAACAAGGCATTTGCTGGCAGCAATGTCTATACGGCAGAGGATATTCCTGAGCTTGATGTTTTGGCTATTTCGCATGACCACTGGGACCATTTGGACTATCCTTCGGTGATGGCGCTTAAAGATAAAGCAAAAAATATTGTCTGCCCTTTGGGCGTGGGTGAGCATTTTGAGGCATGGGGCTTTGACCTAAATCGTATTCATGAGGAGGACTGGGACACGGAAATCAAGCTGGCTCGTGATTTGTCGGTGCATATTCTGCCATCACAGCATTTTTCTGGGCGGTTTTTGACACAGAATCCGACACTTTGGTGTGGCTTTGGCATTGTAACGCCACAGAGAAAAATCTATATCAGCGGTGATGGCGGCTATGGTGAGCACTTCAAGGCGATAGGCAATAAATTTGGCGGCTTTGACGTGGCTATCATGGAAAATGGGCAGTACAATCTGGCATGGCATGCGATACATCTTTTGCCAGAGGAAACAGCTCAGGCGGCGGTTGATGTTGGTGCAAGGTTGGTGATGCCTGCCCACAACAGCAAATTCGCCTTGGCAAGGCATATCTGGCAAGCACCTATGCGCGAGCTTAGGCAAGATAGCCAGGATAAGGCGTATAGGCTGTTGACACCGATGATTGGCGAATCTGTAAATATAAGCGATGCTGATAAAAATGATTTTGCTGCGTGGTGGGAGGAGTGAGCCAATTCCATGCTGGAACTAATATCTATGCCATCGTGGAATCCCATCGTGAAGGAGAATGAAATAATATGGAAAATAATGTCGTATTGCAGCCAGAATATGTAGAAAAATTTAGCTGTGATGGTTCGAGATGCAATAGCAGATGCTGTGGCAACTGGTGCATTACCATTGATATGGAGGCCTATAAAAAATACCAGCATGTCAAGAATCCTGTCGTGCGAAGAAAAATTTTGTCAGCCCTTGAACCGGTTGCAGATGGAGAGGGATTTCGAGTTAAATTGCGGGATGATGGCATGTGTCCCATGGTTTGTGACGACAGCTTGTGCTATATACAGCGCAAGCTTGGCGAGGATGCCTTGTCAGTGACATGCAAGTGTTATCCGAGAAGGGTTAAGCGTATTGGCGCTTATCAGTTTAGAACTTTGAGCATGAGCTGTCCTATTGCGGCAGAACAAGCATTGTTTTCTGCAAGTGGCATGAATATGAAACAGGCTGCGTCAAATGATGATACGCCAGCCTGGCGCTTGACGGCGATGCACGTAGAGAACAAGCAGGTTTCTGATGGTGATGATTTGTTGGCAGTGCATATTATCATGGGCGGCTTGGCGATTTTGCAAAATACTGCATATAGCATGGAACAGAGATTGGTGCTGCTTGGATTGTTTATTGACAAGCTGGAGAATGAGGTTCATGGTATAGAGGTTGTTGCCAACCTGGTAGCTTACTATAACAGCGAACAATTTCAACAGGAAATTTCTAGCCTGTGGGATGATTGGCAGTTTTTTTCTGCTGACCATAGAAACATTATGGAGAAAATTTTAAATGTGCTTGCCAAGGAAGATATATTCGATTTAGCAGAATCGCTTTTGGGCGTGAATGATAATTATGATGAAGTGTATACGGAAAGGCATGAGGGAATAGAAAGGGATATGGGCAGTATATGGGAAAGATACTGGCAGCAGGAATGGCTATACAATGTTTTTCCATGTGCGATACAGGGCAGCTTTATGAACAATTATTTTACCTTTTTGCTTGCCTATGAAATTGGCAAATTATATATTTACGGTGTGTATAAGCCTCATGAAAATAATAATATTCTTGAAATATTTAGATTTTTTTCCAAGTCATTTGATCATAGTACATCTTTTCTAGAAATATTAGCCAAAGAAGCAGCAGATTTTGAAGCTGAGCCATTGAAGTTTATGCAGAGCTTGTTACGAGTGAAATAAATTCTGATTTATCGGGTAAAGTCTTTTCAGATTCATCGAAATTTATTGGCGGTATGGCAATACCCCTACAGGCACGCTCTCGCTACTATTTTCGCCTAGCGGTACTAAGCTCTCATGAGGCAATTCGTGGCTAACGCCCCGAAAGCTCATGAATCGCTAAGTACCGAGGCTCAAAAAGTACCTGTACGGGGTACTGCCATACCGCTATTTGCATTTCACAGTGCTGTACCGCTTTGGCAAAATCTAAACAGCAGAGATAGTACCCACAAAAACCCGATCGACGTGGGAAAACATGACACGGCGGTCATGTTTTCTCGGGTAATATGCCACTGGCATATTACCCACTTCTAACTGAGCCTAGCGGATGCTAAATTCGTTCTGCGCCTCTACGGCTTGAACTCATTAAGTGCCGATGCTCAGCAAGGGTTTTCTTAGGGTACTATCTCTTGCTGTTTTATTCGTGTTAATCCGAGATACATAATCCGTAAATTTTCTGTATGACTGTAAAAATTATAGTTTTCAAGTAATGCCAAGGCGAGAAAGCACAATGATTGCACGAACTGAAAGGCATGGCATATACCCTGTACAGGCATGTATATGAGCCTCGCTTCTTAAGGAATTTAAGCCATGCAAATATTTACGCTGTAAATATTTGCATGCGGTTAAATGAGTTTAGCAGCGTGAGGCTCATATCCATAGTGCGAACGTGCCTGAAAGGGTATATGCCATGCCTACAGAAAAAGTATGTGAATATGCTATGAGTAAACAGCCCGATAAATCAGAATTTATAGGGTTGAATAAATTTTGCAAGGATCGGAAAAATTCCGGTCTTTTTTTCTTGACAGGTAGTTACTATCGGTTGTTAAACTATTCACAAATCCGAGGATAGACATACCAAATATGATATGGAGGGGATAGGTTGTGAAGAAAAAGATTGTGCTTTCCATGCTGGCAGGGGCACTGCTCGTTTCATCCCTAGGTGGAGGCGGCGATAGTGCCAAGGCGGCAGCCAGCAGTGACAGGGCTGTCAAGGCTCAGGCCGAGTATCAGCGTTTGCATCCAAGCGAGAAATTCAATTTGTCAGATACTGACCCAGAATTTGCGGCTATGATGCAAAAATACATCTATAACGATATTTATACTCAATCTGTTTTGGCACCAAGAGAGCGCTACCTAGTTACGCTGTCCGTCCTGACGACAGCCCAAAATGCAAAGCAGCTTGCCGTAATAGCAGAGGAAGCTCTAAGTGCAGGCGTAACGCCGCTCGAACTCAAGGAAGGCATTTACCATACTGCTCCGTATATTGGCTTCGCCAAGACGGCAGAAGCCTTGGAAACAGTCAATGAAGTATTTAGGAAGCAACATATCGCCTTGCCGCTTGCGCCGCAGGGCACGACTGACGATTCAGACAGATTCGGCAAGGGGCTGGCCTTTCAGGTAGGCACATATGGCGAGCGAATCACCAAGATGAGGGAGGCAACGCCTGAGAACCAAAAGCATCTGCAGGACGACTTGTCAGCTTTCTGCTTTGGCGATATCTACACGCGCAAGGTGCTGGACCTAAAGCAGAGGGAGATGATTACGATAGCGGCTATTGGCACATTGGGCATTGAGGCACAGTTCAGGTCGCATGTCAATGGCACGCTGGCGGCAGGCGCAACCGAGGAGGAGGTCATCGGCGCAATCACGGCGATGAATCCGTATGTAGGCTTTCCGCGCACCCTTTGGATGCTGAAAATAGCCAATGAATGTTTTGCCGCAAGGCATGGATGAAAAATATGAGAGGAAGATGTACATGAAAAAGAAATATATTGGCGCAATATTGGCTGCGATGTTGATGACGACTGGAATGGGGATGGATAATGCTATGGCTGCCAAAACAAATGACACTAACGTACAGCATGAGATGGCTTTTTATGGTGCAAAGGACTTGCGGGAGCTGCCTGCCAAGGAAATAAAATCGCCCAATGGCAATCCTTTTGGGCTGGTTTATGAGGGTGCAATCACCAAGAATGAAAAAGGCAAGGTAAATATTCATCCTGTGCGCTACAATCTAAATGGCAATATTATTGCCGCCAATATCTACACGCCAGCAGACTATGACGAAAAGAGCGACAAGACCTATCCTGCTATCGTCGTAGCTCACCCGAATGGCGGTGTCAAGGAACAGGTAGCAGGCCTGTATGCACAGAAGCTGGCGGAGCAGGGCTTTATCACCCTAGCGGCGGATGCTTCATTTCAGGGAGCAAGCGGCGGTGCACCGCACAATCTCGACAATCCAGCCTTTAGGGTAGAGGACATTCATGGCATGTTAGACATTTTGCCCGCATTCAAAAAGGTCGACCCAGAAAGAATGGGCGCTTTGGGCATCTGCGGCGGTGGCGGCTACACCATCAAGGCTGTGCAGACGGACAAGCGAGCCAAGGCAGTGGCGACCATCTCCATGTTCAATTCAGGCATTGTCCGCAAGGACGGCTTTATGAACTCCGCCAAGGACAGCACGCAGGCAAGACTGGCTGAGGCTTCTGCCCAGAGAGCTAGGGAAGCAGCAGGCGCAGAGCTTTTGCGCACGCCAGCGACAGAAAAGGCACAGCTTTCCGATGAGCAGCTCAAGGATATGACGGATTTGTACAAAGAAGGCTATCTCTACTACGGCAAGACCCACGCTCATCCAAATTCTACTTTCCAGTATACAGTGCGGAGCAATCTTGACCTCTTTACCTTTGATTCTGCCGCCAATGCAGACTTGATCAACCGGCCGCTTTTGATGGTGGCAGGCAGCAAGGCAGATACGCTCTATATGACAGAGGATGTCTTTGCCAAGGCAACGGGCACAAGTGACAAGGAGCTTTATCTCGTGGATGGCGCAACGCATATCCAGACCTACTGGGTGCCTGAGTACGTGGCGCAGATTACTGCCAAGCTGGCAGCATTTTACAAAGCACATCTTTGATTTAGATAGGTGAGTTTATGAAATTAAAATCAATCTTGGCAGCGGCGCTGCTCATGACCACGATGTCAGCAATCACATATGCTGCGGAAAATGCTGTTTCTGTAGATAGCGTACAGCAAAGGCTGGCAGGCGGGCCTGGCGTGGTATTTCCTATCGGCGAGCCAAATACGCCAAATGCCGCGCATTTTACTGGCGATAGCTATGTAGCTTGGCTCTCTGATGGCGGCGTGCCGATCGGCAATGTTACCTTTGTCGATGGCGCACATACCTACTGGCACAGGCATCATGGCTCGTGTCAGGTCTTGGTGGCAGAGTCAGGCAGAGGGTACTATCAGATATGGGGCGAGGAGCCTCACGAGCTAAGGTCAGGCATGACCGTTACCATACCGGAGGGCGTGAAGCATTGGCATGGCGCAGCGCCCCATGCCGATTTTCAGCATATATCCGTGATGAAATCCGTGCCAGGCATCACCACCGAGTGGCTGGAAGAGGTCGACAGCAAATTGTTTAACTCCTTGAAATAGCTAAATACCTTGTGTTGTTTGCGCAACATCTTGTTATAGTGGCAGGGAGAACGCTTTTAAGAAAACGAGGCATGAACTATGAAAATTTTATTTATCAATGGCAGTCCCAACAAAAACGGCAATACGGCAGCACTGGCAAAAAGAGCTGCCTTGGGCAGGGATTATGCGGTCCTGCATTTGGTTGATTACAAGGTCTATGGCTATGGGCAAAATTTTGCAGATGACCAATTTGCCGATATTGTTGCAAAAATAAAAGAGTCTGATGTTATTTTGATTGGCTCGCCTGTATATTGGCACAATATGTCTGGCATGGTGCGAAATTTTTTGGATAGATTTTATGGCGCAGTGCAGGAAGGAGAATTGTCAGGCAGAAAAATGGGCTTTTTGTTTCAGGGGGCTGCTCCTGAGGCATGGATGCTGGAAAAGGCAGAATATACCATGAAGCGTTTTGCCAAGATATACGGCATGGAATATATTGGCATGGCAGCTAGTAGACGTGAAGCAGATGAATTGGGCGGTAAATTTTGATTTGTAGGGCTATTTTTTCATTTGTGTATTCATTGTGATTTACTGTAGGCATGGCATATACCCATTTCAGGCACGTTCGCACTATGGATGTGAGCCTCACGCTGCTAAACTCATTTAACCGCATGAAAATATTTACGGCATAAATATTTTCATGGCTTAAATTCGTTAAGAAGCGATGCTCACATACATGCCTGTGCAGGGTATATGCCATGCCTTTCGGGTCGTGCAATCATTGTGCTTTTCCGTTTTGACGTAATTCGCAAATTGCGGCTTACCTAGTTGTAAAGTCGTCATGACCGCAGACTGCATATCGAAATGTGCCCGTAGGGGGACTGCCATACCGTCAATAAACTTGGATGAGAACGAGAATACTTTGTCTTTACCAAATTGTGCCGTAAAGCCCTTTGCTTTAGCTATAGGGATATACCCTGAAGGGCACGCATTAAGGTACGTCCGCCGAATTTGTTTATGCCCTATGTGTACGTAAGCAATTGAAGTTGGACAAAAATGGGCAGGGCATTGTCCATTGTGGAGAGAACTCGTAAGACCTGTCATTTAGGCAGGCAAGGTTCGCTAATATCCTAGAATCTCCTGGCTTTAGCCGTGTGGAGCATATCTTCATAAAACAAGAATATATCTCGACAAGCCGTCAGCATTGGCGGCTTTTTTGCTGCCTTTGTAAATAAATTCTTTTTTTTTGTATGGCTAGATGATAGAATAGTACAATGTGATTTGAACGAAGGCTGGATAATTTCTGGGAGGCTGAATTTTGAATAAATATTTTTTTATTGCCATGTCCTTGGTATTGGTGCTGGTGACAGCGCTGGTAGGGTATGGCGTATATGTGAATTACGCTGGCGAGAGCGTGATTTTGGAAAGAATGAACCATAGGGAAATCGTGGTGAACACGGCAGCGGTGCAAAAAAGGGAAGTGAAGCCGCAATATGAATTTGCCGAGGCAACATTTGAGGCGGAAAATTCTGTCGATGTCATCGCCAAGGTGAATGGCGTGATGAGCAACAGAATCTTGCACAAGAACAAGCAGGTACAGGCAGGCGATGTAATCGCCGTGCTGACCAATGAAGAAATCCCCCTGCGCATCAAGCAGGCAGAAAGTGCGCTCAAGAAAGCCCAGGCGGTAGAGCTGCAATGCCGCAACAGCTACCATCGCTATGCCAGTTTGATAGAGCAAAATGCCACTTCCATGGAAAAGCTGGACGAAGCAAGGGCAAACTATGAGGCGGCACAGGCCTCGACGGCCGATGCTCAGGCACAGTATGACCAAGCGGTGCTGAACCAGTCTAGGCTGAACGTGGTCAGCGATGTTTCTGGTTCTGTGCTCGTTATTTATAAGGAGCAGGGCAGCTACGTTACAGCAGGTACGCCTATTTGCCTGATTGGCGATTTTCGGGAGATGTGGTTTGCGCTCAATATAGATGATGATAGCTTGCGTTCCTTGCTAGGTTCTGCCGATAGTACGGCAAAATTTACCTTGTCCTTTAAGCGTCCAGATTTTGTCAAATCCTATGCAACGGAGTACGGCAGTGGCAACCGTGGCGACAAGAGCGAGTTTCCTGTCGATATACGCGGCATTTATCCTGACCTGTCCCAGCTGGCTGATATGAGGCGTGTCGTCTTTGGCGTACACAATGATGCAGGCATCCTGGAAGCGAGAAGCTATGAACATCTGGTATTGACCAATAATGCTCAGCAAAGTGTCCTGTCTGTGCCGTTGACAGCCTTGACGAATAATAACGACATGGGCACGGTGCTGGTGGTCAATCAGGACAATGAGCTGGAGGAAAGGCATGTTCAGCTCGGCGCTATAGGTTCTGAATATGCAGAAATACTCTCAGGCGTATATGAAGGAGAAATGGTCGTGACTTCTGGCACAGAGGGCTTGAAGCCAGGGCAGAAGGTCGTTGCAAATATGGAGGGAAGATAATATGCCAAGACAGAATCAGCTCTTCAGCCGTGAGGCTTTGGACAAGATGCGTTCGCCAGAAAGGCTCGATACGCTGCTGCATATTACCAATCCTGTAGGCTGGATGGGACTGGCGGCGATTATGCTGCTGTTGGCTGGCGTGGTGCTGTGGTCCATCATGGGCGCTTTCACTGTCAAGGCAGATGGCTATGGGCTTATCATGGATGCTGGCGGCGTGCGGAAGATTACTGCCATCAGTACGGGGCAGGTGGAGAATCTCTTTATTTCGCAGGGCAGCTCGGTACGCAAAAATCAGCAGCTCGTACAGATCAATCAGATTTCCATGACTATGGACACCATTGCTACGAGAAACAGCATCGACCTTGGCGCAAATATCAATGATGTGGCACTGCGGGTCAATGCCCACGATGCCAAGCGAACAGCCGAAGCGGTCAATGAGCAGATTTATAGCCCGTATAATGGCATCGTGACGGAGCTGTCGGTAGATGTAGGAACGTTGGTGCGAGCAGGGGAGGAAATCTGCACGATTCGCCTAGATGAGGGACGCAGCGATTTGACAGGCATTATGTATGTGCCCGTCGATAAGGGCAAGAGGCTGGAGCCAGGCATGAGCATACAGCTTGCACCCAATGGAGCAGATGTCAGCCAGACAGGCAGCCTTTTGGGCGTAGTGCGCTCCGTGTCAGAATATCCTGCTGATCAGGCAGCCATGATTCGCAATCTGGGCAATACCCAGCTGGTGCAGATGATTTTGCAGCAGGCACAGGGAGCTGTGGTAGAGGTGCGCTTCGATTTGGTGAAAAACGAAAAGGATGAATCAGGCTACCTCTGGACATCTGTTGTTGGAGAGCACAAGGCGGTGACGGCTGGCACGTATGTGACAGGTTCGGTCATCATTGAGCGCCAGCCGCCAATCGCCAAGGTGTTTTACAAGGCAAGCCAATGGCTGAGGAACAGGTGATGGCATGAAGGAAAACAACACAAAAGAACGGCGTGCCAAGGTGCCTGTCATCTTGCAGATGGAGGCAACTGAGTGCGGTGCGGCATCCCTGGCGATGATTTTGGCAAGCTACGGACTGTGGATTCCCCTTGAAAAGCTGCGTCAGGATTGTGGTGTCAATCGTGACGGCTCCAAGGCGAGCAATGTCCTCAAGGCGGCGCGCAAGCTAGGCTGTGAGGCGGCAGGCTACCGCATGATGGCAGATGCGCTGCGGGAAGAAGCGGACAGCTTTCCCTTGATTATTCACTGGGAGTTCAATCATTTCGTGGTGCTGGAGGGCATTATCGGCGATACTGTCTATCTCAATGACCCAGCCGTGGGCAGGCGCACTGTCACGTGGGAGTCCTTCAAGGAATCCTATACGGGTATTGCCTTGGAAATCAAGCCAGGCGAAGGCTTTGTGCCCTCTGGGCGGCGCTACAATGTCGTTCAAGAGGTGAGGCGCAGGTTGTGGCAGGACAAATGGGCAGTGCTTTTTGTCCTTTTGATTGGGCTGGGGCTTTTTGTCTGCCAGCTTGCTTCGCCTGTCATGAGCCAGATTTTCCTCGATGATATTTTGACTGGCAAGCACGCTGACTGGATGACAAATCTCATGTTGGCCATGCTGCTTTCGTTTTTGCTGAGCGGCTGCTTGTCCTTTATGCGTGCGTGGTGCCTGACCAAGTGGCAGGAAAAGCTGACGCTAAGTGAATCCAGCAGCTTTTTTTGGCATCTCTTGCAGCTGCCTATGGAATTTTTCCAGCAGAGATTTGCAGGCGAGATTGCCTCGCGTGCTGGGTTTACCGAATCCATAGCGGCTGTTTTGAGCGATTCGGCTGCGGTATGCGCCTTGGATTTTGCGACAGCGGTATTTTTCCTTTTTTTGCTCTTTGACTATAGTTCGTCACTGACTGTTATCGGTGTTAGCTTTAGCTTGGTGAACCTGGGCATGTTCTTTTATCTTAGGCGGCGCATGACGGACATCTCCATGCGCATCCAGCAGGACGCTGGCAAGGCATATGGCAATGCGATGAATGGCCTGCAGATGATTGAAACCATCAAGGCGAATGGCAATGAGGGCGATTTCTTTGCCAAGGTGGCAGGCTATCATGCCAAGCTGCTCTCTGGTTCGCAGGAAGCGGCGCTCTTGAGCCAGACCACCAGCATGATACCAGTTTTGCTGAGCGGCTTGAATACGGCTTTGATTATGACCATCGGCGGCTTTTCCATCATGGAAGGCACGATGACGGCAGGTATCTTTATGGCGTTCCAGAACCTCATGGCAAATTTCCAGCAGCCATTTGACAAGCTGGTCAATCTAGGCGAACAGCTGCAGACAACGGAGATGCAGATGCAAAGGCTCGATGATGTGCGCCGCTATGGGATTGATGACTTGAATTATGGGGAGCGCCAAGCCAGCTTTCACGGCATGCTTTTGCAGGGCAGGCTGGAGCTGGAGCATATATCGTTTGGCTACAGCAGGCTGGCGCAGCCGCTCTTGCAGGACATCAGCCTGACGATAGAGCCAGGGCACTGGGTCGCAGTTGTGGGAACATCTGGCAGTGGCAAGTCAACGCTGGGCAGGATTGTAACGGGACTTTATGAGCAGTGGGAAGGCAGGGTGCTTTTGGACGGCGTAGACAGGCGCGAGATACCGCATCAGGTCATTGTCAACTCTGTTTCCTCCGTCGATCAAGATGTATTTCAGATGAGCGGCACGGTCAGGGAGAATATCAGCCTCTTTGATGCGGCTATCAGCCGTGATGATGTTATTGCGGCGGCGCAGGATGCCTGTATTCATCAGGATATTCTTCAGCTGAATGGCAGCTACGAGGCAAAGGTGGACGAGGGCGGCAGGAACTTCAGCGGCGGTCAGAGGCAGAGATTGGAGATTGCGAGGGCGCTTGCTGTCAATCCGTCTTTGCTGGTGCTCGATGAGGCGACCAGTGCTCTTGACCCGCTTACCGAAATGGAAATCATGCAGAATATTCGCCGCCGTGGCTGTGCCTGCCTTATCGTGGCGCATAGGCTCAGCACCATTAGGGACTGCGATGAAATCATCGTCTTGGAGCATGGCAGGATAGTTGAGCGCGGCACGCACAGTGAGCTGATGGAGCAAAAAGGCGCATATCACAGGTTGATTATGGGCCAGCAGCATATGGCGGAAGATGTGGCAGGAGGTGAATAGGGTGGAAGAAGCAGGATTCAGCATTTATCCAGGCGAAAGAATCGAGGTGTCGGGGCAGTTCGAGCTTTTGCGGATTGCCAGCGGCTGCTGCGAGCTGTATGCCATAGATACGTCTAGCGAAAAACAGATATTTTTGATGGAGCTAAAGACAGGCGATGCGGTTTTTGCGGTTGATGATGAGCATGTAGGCATGTTTGTTTATGCCAAGGAAGAAACGCAGCTTTGCCCTGCCAATCCAGATGATTATGGCGAAAGGGAGCTAGGGCATCTTCTGCGCGAATGGTACAGAAAGCTGGTACAGATTCCCTTTGTCGCCAAGGAGGCACTGAACAGCCGTGAGGCGAGGGCGTATTGGGAGGACATTCAACAGAGACTTTCCCATATGGAGTATCAGGAGCTTACCACGCTGTGGGACGAAAGACGGCATTCCTTTGCAGCAAGGCTCGCTAGGCGCTTTGCCCAAATGGCAAAGGAAAAGGAAAAACGCATTGCGAGGACGCTTCACTATCAGGATAAATTGCTGGATGTTTCTATCAACAATCTCTTGGGCAGGGACATTCTCGAGCCAGTGAAGGAAAACAGCCGGCGGCAGGACGAAGCTTCCTTTGTGGTACGCTTGGCGGCAAGGGCACTGAGGATGCCGACGGAAAATATCGACCTCAAGCCTGAGCTGGCTGCCAAGCTGGATCAGATGGGGCTGTTGAAGCGCTTGCTGCAAAAAGGCAATATGTCCATGCGCCTCGTGAGCCTGTCGGGAGACTGGTACAAAAAGGACAGCGGCGTACTGCTGGGCTATTATGGCGAAAGCAAGGAGCTGGCGGCACTCGTGCCAGCAAGCGAAAAGAGCTATACCATGTATACGTATGCCAAGCAGGGCGGCGTGGCAGTAGATGAGCAAATCGCCAAAGCCATAGATACAGACGGCTTCCAATGCTACGCAGGCTTTCCGGCACGCAAGCTAAAAATCAGAGACTTGCTGAAATTCATGTTTGACCATTGCTGGAAGCGCGACTATCGGGCGATTATCCTATGCAGCCTGGTAGCTGGCATTATACCGCTTTTGTCGCCGATTATTACGGAAACGATTTTTAGCGATATTATCCCGATTCGTGATTTTGTGGGACTGGCGGCCGTAACCCAGATTATGCTTCTGACTGGCTTTACTACGGCGGCGCTTTCCTTGGTGCGCACGATAGCGGTTCTGAGGATTACCAATCATCTTGATATGTCAGTAGAGGCGGCACTTTGGAGTAGGCTTTTGCAGCTCCCGGCAAGATTTTTCCGCCGTTTTGAAACTGGCGAGCTTATGCAGCGCATGAACGGCATCGAGGCAATCAAGGAGCTGGCAACTGGCCAGTTCGTGAGGCAGATTTTCAATTTTGTCTTTTCGTTTTGGAGCATCGCCTTGATGTTTTGGTATAGCTGGAAGCTGACGGTGGAGGCTTTGGCGGTCTGGGCGGTGTATATGCTGGTGGTTGCCTTTATCTACCGCAGGCTGATTCATTTCCAGCGGGAAATGCTCAAGGCAAGCAACAGGACGGCAGGCATATTGCAGCAGATTTTCAGCGGACTTGCCAAATTCCGCGTGCATGGCGCCGAGGTGCAGGCGTTTCACCTGTGGTCACAAATCTTTGGCGAGGAATGGCGCTGGAAAATGCGCCTTAGGTGGCAGGGCAACTATAACGGCATTATCGGCGCAGTGCAGCCTTTCATTCTCACCATGCTGTTGTATTATACGGCTGTCTATGGCATGCAGGAGACGACAGCGACAGGGCAGAAGGTCAGCACGATGAGCTACCCTGAGTTTTTGGCTTTTCAGGCGGCGTTTTCCTCATTCAACAGTACCGTGGTGGGGATTATTCCATTAGTGGCGAAATTCTTTACCATCAAGCCGCATTTGGACAATCTCCGTCCCATCATGGAGGAAGTGCCGGAGGTGACGGATGACAAGCAGGATGCGGATATTCTGACAGGCGCTATACGCATCGAGCATTTGAGCTTTGCCTATGACAATGACCTGCCTGATGTACTGTCAGACATCAATCTTGACATCAAGGCTGGCGAGCATGTTGCCATCGTGGGCAAGTCAGGCTGCGGCAAGTCGACGCTGATGCGCTTGCTTTTGGGGATGGAAGTCCCCAAGCGAGGCGTAATCTGCTATGACAATCAGGATATGCAGGAGCTGAATCTAGCCTCGCTGCGCAGCCAGATGGGCGTGGTCTTGCAAAATGGCCAGCTGATGACAGGCGATATTTATACCAATATAGTCGGCACATCGCCTCTGAGCATCGATGATGCTTGGGAAGCAGCGGAGCTGGCAGGCATCGCTGACGATATTGAGGCAATGCCGATGGGGATGCATACCGTTATCAGCGAGGGCAGCAGCAATATATCAGGCGGACAAAGGCAGCGAATCATGATCGCGCGTGCCCTGGCAGGCAGGCCTGCGATTATCATGCTCGATGAGGCAACCAGTGCCTTGGACAACAGAACGCAGTCGATTGTGACGGAGAGCTTGAACCGCATCAAGGCAACAAGAATTGTGATTGCTCACCGCCTCAGCACTATTAGGGAAGCAGATCGCATCGTGGTGATTGATGGCGGCAGGGTAGCCGAGCAGGGCAGCTTTGCCGAGCTGATGAAGCAAAACGGCATATTTGCCAAGCTGGCACAAAGACAGATGGCATAAGTTTTTTAGATTTGGCATATGGAGGACAAATGGATAGCTTAAAGGAAAATATAGCAGAGCGCAAGGCGGCTTATTATAATGAGCTGGCAGAGCGTGCCAAGACAGAAAAGGAAGCCTTTGGTGAGCTGTATGATTATTTCTTTCCCAGAGTGTACAACTTTATTTTTGGCAAGGTAAAAAATGCCGATCAGGCAGATGATATTATCAGCCATACCTTTGAAAAGGTTTTCTCGAGATTGGATGACTACGACAGCACAAAGGGAGCATTTTCTACATGGATTTTTCGCATTGCCCTGAATGAAATGAACAATTTCTTTAGAAAGCAAAAAAGGCTGAATGAGGCAGGCTGGGAGGAGTTCTTCAATCCTGCCGATGAGCGCAATACTCCGGAGCAGCAGATTTTGAGCGATGAAGGCGACAAGCACCTGCTTTTGGCATTGGAAAAGCTGAATGAAAGGGAAAGAAGGATTGTTTCCCTGAAATACTTTACAGGCATCAGCAACAAGGAAATTGCAGAGCTAGAGGAGATGACGGCAAGCAATGTAGGCGTGGTGCTGCATAGAACGCTGGACAAGCTGAAAAAGCTCTTGGAGGGCAGTGGCTATACGCTGTGATCAAATGAGCATTACGATATTTTTTTTCAAAAAAATAAAAAAATATTGTAATGCTTTTTCTGTGGGTGCGTATAAAGGACAAAAGAAAGTTAAATAAATAACAGAGATAAAGAAAATGAGGTGCTTGATATGGAACCAAGAATAGATTTTAGCAGATTTTCCAAGGTAAGGGATTCTTTGAAGGCAGACTTGATGGGCAGGTACGATATGAGCAAGGGCAAAAAGAGCCTGCTGACAGAGGACGAGCTTGACGAGGTAGCAGCGGCAGGCAGCATGATGAACCGCCGCAGGCTGCTGAAAGACGATGGAAAGTTCAATAGCAGACTTTGATACATGCAAGTGAGAGGAGGAAAAAATCATGGATATTCTGTTGACATTGATTATGGCGATTTTCGGCTAATATTATAGCCCTGAACGATAATTGATAAGATAAATTTTACAATGCTAGGAGGGAAACGTCATGGATATTATAATAGCACTTTTTAAGATATTCTTCGGCTAATATGTCAGGCTGAGTGTTTGGTGATAAATATTGTAAATGTGAGGAGGAAAATATCATGGAGATTTTGTTAAAGATTTTTCTGGGCTTTTTTGGTGGCTGATGCAAGCTCCAAATAGATAAATTGTTAAACTCATAGTTTGAGCAGGGGAATATCGTTAAATGCGGTATTCCCTTTCTTTTTGTATTTATCTATAAAAATTTCAGTATAATAGCAAAAAAATGTAATGATAGATTGGTTTTCGTGTATAATATACAAACAGAAAATATAATGGGGTTATATACGGAGGAATTTATTATGAAAAGGAAAATAATGATTTTGGTGATGATGACATTATTAGCAGTAACTGCCATGAGCGGTGCTGCTTCTGCTGAAAAGGCAAGTGGCGAAAGGGTTGCCATTCTCCTCATGGGAAGCAATGATTTCAAGACTGACCAGTATTTCAGTATGCTTGGCAAATATTTTTTGGATAACAATCCGCATCATAACCGTATCGTCATTGGCAGCGATATTCAGAGCAAGTATCAGGAGTATTGGCTGGATAAGGGATTTTTGGAGGAGCAGAAGCCTGAAAAGGATGACTTGATAGCGCTGGTAAGCTATTTGGATGTGGACAAGGTATTGTTCCTGATGGTAAAAGACCCAGTGGTTGAGAAAACATACACGATGGATTGGTTTGAGTCCGGAGAGCGTTCCCGTGCCTCTATTCAGGTAAATGCTTTTTTGGCAAGCAGGGAAAAGGTGCTCAAGCTCAAGGCTGCCAATCATGAGGACGATTCCTTTGCCAGTGATTTGCGTGCCAAGCGCGGTGCTTTCAAGAAGTGCGTCGTGGAAATCAGCAAGGATATGCTGCCACTGATGTAAGAATTTAAGTATGCAAATAAATATCTGTTTAAAGAGTACGATTACTATTGGTTTGAGAACATATAACTTTAAGGTATAATTAGAGTAAAAATGGCAAATTTTCATGCATAAACGAAAAATTGGAGCGTAGATGCCCGTGGCTGGGCGATACGCTCCTTTTTTGCGTGCAATGAATTATGGCAGGAAGGTAATGTCAGAGGGCGTGTGAGAGGGAATGTGAGGCAGGGTAAAATGACGAGGTGAAGTGATTTTAGAATTTTTTATGAAAATAAAAAACTACTATATGCCATGAATGAGGCTGGCATACGGGCGCAGAGAAGCCCTAGAACCCTTATGCAGCCACGAGAATAAAATTTATTGCAAAAATTTGCAAATACGCTTGATTTTTTCAACTTCTATATTAAAATATAAGCACTGAGGACGAAGTAGAGAAAGAGCCTGCCAGGGGCAATTTCCGCGGATGCTGCGGCAGACTTCGTCTCGAAACATCCTGTCCATACGAGGGAAATGCAAGGACGCAGTTCCTCGTAGATGTTTTTTTGAAAAATCAAGGAGGAATTTTATTATGGCTATGGTTGTAAAGAACAATATGAGTGCGCTGAGCACTCTGAACACTTTGAATAAGAACAGCTCCGCTCTGTCCAAGAGCCTGCAGAAGGTGTCTTCCGGCATGAAGATCAATAGTGCCGCTGACGATGCTTCCGGCTACGCTATTTCCGAGCGTATGCGCGTGCAGATTCGTTCCTTGGATCAGGCAAATCAGAATACCCAGAACGGCAGCTCCATGATGAAGGTTGCCGAGGGCGCTGTAAGCTCCACTGTTGACATTCTGAAGACCTTGAAGGAGAAGGCTGTAAACGCAGCCAACGACTCCAACACTGACTCTGACCGTCAGACCATTCAGAAGGAGCTGGATCAGTCCATCGACCAGATCAACGATAACGCAAACGTAACCTTCAACGGCAAGTATCTGATTGATGGCTCCAAGAACAGCAAGGGCAACGCTACCTACACTGTACTGACCAATCAGAGCCTCGGTACTGAGACTACTGCAGCTACCAAGCTCACCGACCTGACCGCACGCAGCGGCGACAGCCTTGAGATTGTTGATACTGATAAGGTAACTGTTTCTTATGTACAGGCAGGCAAGACCTACAGCACAACCTTTAGTGCCAAGGATGCTACTCTGCAGGATATTTTCACCAATGCCGAGGATATTGATGATACATCTAAGATTTTTGCTGATGGCAGAAATGAAAGTGTAAAGGCTTCTATGGGAACGGATAAGGCTGCAGCAGCAGAAACTGCGGCAGAAGCTGCTGATAAGACTGTATGGGGCGATGATGTGGCTGAGGCTATAAAGAATGGCACTATTGACTCCGTTGCCTTTGCAAATACTACTGCTGATGCTGGCAAGGTAAGAGGTACTACGGTTGTATTAGATGGCACAGCAAAGGCTGCACTGGATAAGGTAGTAGCAGGTGTTGTTACTGACATCAACACTTATAATAATAGTGCCAGTGACAGTGCAAAGATTGATACTAGCGCCTTGTCGGATTATTTAAATGCAGCAGGCAATGGTCTTAAAGCTAATATGACTGATGCTGAAAAAATTGATTTTATGAAAGCGCTGAAGAGTGATAAGAATGTGGATAAGTTAGCAGCCGATGCTAATGCAACTAACGCTGCTGATGCACTTACTGCTTATGATACTTTTGTTACAGATGCTAAGGCTGCTACGACTGCACATACGTCTGTGGTATCTAGCGGCACAGTTGGTATCGATGCTGCTGGCGACAAGGTTGATACTGCTTCTGGCGAGAAGGGTATTAGCATTACTGCTAACAAGTCAGGAATTGGCGGTCAGATTTCTGGTCTGAATATCAGCATTACTGACTCCAAGGGCAATGTCAAGAAGTCTGCCAATGCAGCCCTTGATGCTTTCTCCGAAACTGTTCGTGCTCAGAACGAGTCTAAGGATAATGCCATCAACCTACAGGTTGGTGCGGCTGCTAACCAGTCCATCAAGGTTGGTCTTACTGATATGCGCGCTGAGGCTCTCGGTCTGAAGGGTGCTGACGGCACTACGCTGAACATTTCCACTCAGACCAAGGCAAATGCTGCCATCAATGTACTTGACAATGCTATTGCCAAGGCTCTCGACCAGCAGACCACTATCGGCTCTGTTGAGTCCCGTCTGGAATACACTTCCAACAACCTGACTACTTCGTCTGAGAACGTTCAGTCCTCTGAGTCCACTATCCGCGACGCTGATATGGCTAAGGAAATGATGAACTACACCAAGAACAACGTTCTCATGCAGG
>SAMEA104315434__coassemble_120_pt1 | contig 74234 bp, 60 predicted proteins | sample SAMEA104315434__metabat2_high_PE_033 | metagenome-assembled genome bin SAMEA104315434 (sample SAMEA104315434) | gut metagenome | biome: Monkey gut; feature: monkey-associated habitat; material: faeces | place: China | collected 2013 | reverse complement strand
CTTGGTCGCCTAACTCACGACTAAAGTCACGAGTGTGCGGCTCCCATTTAATCAACAACTTGCTTATCCTGATTCATTTCATCACGGTATGACACGCCATCATAGCCAATAATCCTCAGCGGCATATCTGGATCAATGGCAATCTGATTCTCAAAGCCAACCAAGGCAATGCGTATATTGCAATTTACATCCAAGCAGTATTTGGCGACATCCCGTTCCTGTTCGTGAATCGTTCCTTCATCTGCCTTGTACTGCGAGAAAGGCTGGGCATCTATCAAGCTATCTGCCGAAAAAACCTCCTCGCCCTCAAACAAGCTCCCATTGACTATATCCGCCACAACATCATTGTAGGATTCAAAATTCTTTTGCGTAATATCCTTTTCTCCCACAAATTCACCTCATCATAACTAAATGAAACTAAATTCAGAGCTTTACGGGGGCTTATCCCCCTGACAATAGAATAGCGTCTTGCACCCGTTAGCATAGGATAATCCTCACACCTTTCAATCCTGCTTCAAGGCATAGAGCAAGCCAAAATCTACAACAGGCAGCTTGGCGGCAAAGGAAAGTGCCTGCTCCTTTTCATCAGCAGAGAGGCAGGTATAGGCAATATTTTTCAGGGTAACGGCATCCTGGCCGTCTATTTCAAGGGCAGCAGAGAGCAAATCAAAGGCTGCCTGATAATCGCCGCTCTGATAGCAAGCACCAGCAAAAACATTGATGAGGCGCACCTTTTCGGCAAGGGAAATCTCCTTGGCAAGTACCTGCTCCAAAGTGCCTGCCACATCAAATTCCGCAGCATCACTTTGTTCTGCCAAATTTTCCACGGGCTGCCCTGCTGCTTCTGGCTCGGCGGCTGGCTGCCCTGCTTCTGCCTGCGGGATTTCTGGCTGAATCTCCTTGTCCTCTGCTGTATCATCGGAGGCAATAGTCTCTCTCGTAATAACTGGTTCTGCCTGCTGCTCAGCAGATTCCTCTTTTGGTGATTCGTCAGCAGCCTGGTTCTTTGCCAAAAGCTGCCTGAGTCTGGCCAAAGCCGCCTGAGCCTTGTCCTCATTAGTGCTTGCTTCCGTGCTGACTACTGGCTCTGCCTTGTCAGCCGCTACTGGTGCTGCTTCTTGCTCAGGCTTAGACTCCTCCGCCGTCAGCTGCCGCAGCTTGCTAACAGCTGAATGGGATGCGCTATCATTCTTATCCTGCTGCAAATATTCTCTAATTTTTGGATATTTTGCCACCAGCTCATCATAGCCATAGCTGATATTATCCATAAAGTCATCCAGGATTTCCTTCTCCTGAATGCTCATCTCACCCATGCCCTCAGCCAAGGCAATGTCACACAGCTTGAAGCCTTCCTCATCACGCTCCTCAGCCATGCACAGCGTTGCTAAAAGCATTTTCAGGCCTGCAGTATTGTAGCCATTATTGAGGGCATTGTTGACCCATTTTTCAGCCCGCTCGAAATCACCTGTCATGAAATAGCACTGAGCGCCCCAGTACATAACCTCGCCATCCATTTGCCTGTTGGTTGCCATCTCTGCCATGACATCTATAGCATCAACATAGTTCTCCTCTGCCATCAGCTGCTGCATATCATGCTTCAAGCCAGTGAATACCTGCTGTGCTTGAACGTTCTTCTTATTCATCCGATTTTTGTTGATTTTCTTTTTCATTTTAGCCATTTCGCTACCTCCATTGCATTTGTTCTATACAGTTTTATCGTCAATTAATCATGTTTTGTTAACGCTATTTTCCGCATGAATAATTCTGCCTAAATATCTCCATATTTTCATAATACGATTCATCTAGGCGCTTTATGCCACAATCATGTATCACCCACGGCTCTTCCTGATGTGGCACTACCACCTGATAGCCAGTATTGATAAACTCCCTGCTTTGTGAGACATCATAAAAATGCCAGCCAGGAAACAAATCTGACCGCCACGGCACGTCATACTGGGTAGCCATAAACAATCCATCTACGGCAGCTACTTTCACATACGTTCCATTTGTCACTTCGCCAAAATATTTTCTTATTATCTTGCCTTCCTCTACTCTAGTATAACACGTACCATACAGCGTCAACAAATCATTCCACCATATAGGCTGTTCAGCATCAAACCTAGTACTTCCTGCCAAGCCTATCATGCCTATCTCTGGATGAGCGATAAATAAATCTAAAAGGTCTTGAATCAGCGTAGGATTGATCACAAACACATCCTGATGCAGATAAATCTTGTACTTGGCATTCGATGCCTCCATCGCCTGCTGATAGCCAGCCGTCATGCTGGCTGCATGACGAACTCCTAGTATCTCCACCTGATAACCAGCTGGCATCTCCAGCTCGCTGATCGCCTGCTTGCAGCCTGCATATTCATTTTCATCATTGACACAGGAGATAAAGCATATACTATGCTCATCCAGTGCCTTTTTTGCGTAATCCTTGCTTATGCCAATTTTATTTGTCAAAGTGGCTGTATAGCCCTTTTTTCCCTGCTCACATTGCATAATGCTATTTAGCATTGCCAAGGTTTTTGCATTGGCATATTGAGGATGACTATGAAGAAATACCGCAAGCCTGTGCTGCAATGCCTTTTCCATATGCTCCTTTACCAGCATCGAAGGCTCCATGCCGTGATAATCCTGCATAAGTTCCAGTGCCTTTTCCATAGCAGATATGGCCTGCCCATATTCCTCTGCCTGATAAAGGCACTCGCTGTACTCCGCCCAGAAATCTGGCACTTCTGGATATTCCTTCACGGATATTTTTGCTAGCTCTCGCCTTTGCTTTATGCCAGCTTCATCAGTTTTTTTTGCATAATACTCCATCAGCACCGTGTTGCACCTGCTGGCAAAAGACACTGGTTGCCTGCCACGCCTTACGTCCAGCCAAGCATAATGAACGCAGCTTTCCGTATCGCCAAGGCCTAGATAGCAATCACAAAAATACCTCGCCAGCTCCTCCTCCGATTGTCCATTAGCCACAGCCTGCTTCAATAGCTTTAGGTTGCGCCTGGCTTTTTCTTCAGAAAGCGAGCTGGAGTACCCCGTATGGCAGATTTGCAGCGTATCGGCTGAAAGACTCCCAAGCTGCATTGCCCTGCCATCAGCAAGCTTTAGCTGCTCGTGAACCACGCCCTCATAATGCAAGCCCTGCTGATTTTTAACTAGACGCAGATGATAAAAATAATTCTGTATTTCCTTGGTATCTGCATCATAGTTTACTATCTGAACCAAAAGCCCATCCTGCTGATGTGCCTGGCGAATCACCTGCCGAAGATTTCTCGATGTCTCCATCGTAAAATACTCATCAGCATCCAGCAAGACCAGCCAATCTCCTGTTGCCTTGCCCAAGGCAAAATTGCGTGCCTTGCTGAAATCATCCTGCCACGGATAGCTATATACCTTGGCTCCCAGCTTTTTGGCTACCGCCACGGTATTATCCGTAGAGCCAGTATCAACCACCACAATCTCGTTGACCTGGCTTTTCAGGCTTTTTATCGACCTTGCCAAATTCGCTGCCTCGTTTTTGACTATATAGCAGGCAGAAATCTTTAACGCTCCTGCCATTTTCTTTCCCATGCCTATTCCCCCTGCAAATATTTCTGCCAAATCATGCGATAATTGTTCTCCAAATCTCTCATATATCCTTCCCTATCCATCAGCGGCGAACTATCCATGATATTCCTTAGCTGGCGATGCAGCTCATCTAGCAAATCCCAGTCAGAAGCCAGGAGCACAGCCTTTTCTATATATTCCTGCACGCTGTAGCTGCAGCAAGCTTCCATGCCGATATTTTTCAATATGCTAATGCCAAAATCTCCGCCATGACTGCCATCACCCAAGGTAATGACGGGCACGCCCATATATAGTGCTGCACAGGTAGTGCCGCCGCCAGGATAAGGAAAGGTATCAAGGGCAATATCTACATCCCAGTATTCATGCAGATAATTCTTGCTAAAGCCCCGCAGCTCCACCCTGTCCAGCTCAATGCCAGCCTCTAGGAGCATATTTGCCATTTGCTCAATGCCATAGGAAGCATTAAACATTTGTCCCTTTATCAGCAGTCTAGATTGAGGCACTGCCAAAAGAATTTTCGACCAAGTCTGCAAGACATGAGAATTAACCTTGATAGGATTATTGAAACTGCCAAAGGTGATATAACCTTTGTTTTTTGCTGGTGTTCCATGAATCTCCCGTGGCATATTGCTGCAAGGCCAATAGCAAAAATGGCTCTGAGGCATCACCAACAGCTTCTCCACAAAATATTTATGTGTATCATTGCGGCAAAGATAGCTATCTGTGAGGAAATAATCCACCCTGTCCAGTCCTGTCGTAGCAAAGTAGCCAATCCCGCAAAGCTGTACAGGAGCTGGCTTGTACGCCAAAATAGGCAGATTGTTTCTGCTATGCCCTGCCAAATCGAATAAAATATCAATCTCCTTGGCATATATGGCACGAGCCGCATCTGGGGCATTCAAGCCTGTAATATCCACCCATTCTACAGGACAGCTACGATAAAATTCAGTTACCTTATCAATCTCGCCGTTAGCAAAACAATATACCTGAAACTCTTGCTGGTTATAGCAGTCTGTAAGCACTCTGATAAAATCTTCCAACACGCACTTATTAAAATCCTCTGACAAATATCCTATGCGTATTTTTTTATGTGTAGTGTGCATTGCCCTATTGTGCTTGAAGTGCCATATATCCTTGAACAAGGCATTATATCCTTGATGCAGCCTAAAATATTCTTTCTTGGGCAAAAAAAGATAATGACACTTCATGAGATAATGACTGTAGTATTCCCATTTGACAGGCAGACTATTTGATTCCTTCCATATCTCTCCGAAAAAAGCACAAGCATAAGCTTGCGTTTCTAAATATTTACTATACCATGACCCTGCAACATTATAGAAACGCAATCTGTCTTGTACTTCTAGTTTCCATATTTGACTTTGCTTTGGCATAAACAGCTCCATGCCATTATCCGAAAATGCTAATTGAAAATATCTTGTGCCTTGCAATACAGCTTCTTCATAGTTCTTTTCCTCTATTAGCTGGAATATTTCTTTGATTTTATCCATAATATTTCAACTGCTTTCCCAGACGCACAGCCGCTCTGCCGTCCGCATCCTGATAGCAGGATTGCAGTGACTGAGCCATTTTTCTATATTTAGGCGGCAGAATGCCAAAGACATCAGTAATTTTCTTTTCGCCAGCTTCGCCCTGTGCCAAGGCAGCTGACAAAGCAGCATGATGCAATAAAGCCAGCTGCTCTCCTGCCACAGCAACCGCCCCTTGCTGCTTACCAACTTTGAGATACATTTTTGCTCTTTCTATATGGTTAGCAGCTGCATAATAATAGGCGGCAAATTCTCCCGCTACCTGCCAGCCTAGGGTCTCTTTGAGAAAAGCTCCATCCTTTTGCCTATCATAAAAGCAGTCAAAAATCTGTATTATTTCCACGGCAGGCCGCCCCAGCAGAGATTTGTACAATACCCTTGTCAAAAGAGCATTATACTTGTAATACTCCATCCCCTCTAGGGCAATTTCCAAAGCACGCTGCTTAACCCCCTTGCGAATGTAAATATCGCCCAGATAGCTATAAAGAACTGGCACGAGATTGAGTGAATTATCTGCGACAATCTCTCCTTTGCTGATTTGCTTTTCCAATTCCTTGCGCAAGCTCAGCGCCTTAAGCAGATAGGTTTCTGCAGACACCAAATCTCCACGAATGTAGCTATAATATCCCTGCTGTATTAAAAAAAATGGCTCCTGGGGAAATTTATCCCGAGCTTTTTGGATTTCATAAATAATATTCTGCTCAGCCATGCCTAGACGAATCATCGCCGTAATCAATGATTCATAAGGATGAATAGCATTTCCTAAAATTATAACATTAGCTTCTATAACTTTCTTTGCATACTGTCTTACATTTTCAAAATCACCTAGACAATTATAGGCATCCATAAGGAATAAGTACACTTGCCCTTTTTCATGCTGGTCAGAGGCCAGCCTTTCCTTTTGCTTGAGTATCGGCAAATTCCGCTCTGCCTTGGCTCGCACAATGCTGGCACTATAGCCAGTGTGCATGATCTGCAGGGCAAAATTTTTCTGCATGATGTACTTGCCTGGCTTGGTTACTAGCTGCTCATGCACAGGATTCTTGTAACGAATATCCTTGCTGTTGCGAAAAATCCGCACCTGAATCATGGTGTCGATGATTTTGTTTCTGTTGTCTGTATCGATATTCACCAGCTGGCACATAATAGCGCCAATCTTCTTGTTGCGATGGTAGCTAGCCATTTCGGAGCGAAAGCACTGCACGCTCTTGGCATCAAAATACTCATCCGCATCCAAAAAGACAATCCAGTCACCAGTTGCCTGCTGAATGGCATAGTTCTTGGCGGCAGCAAAGTCATTGCACCAAGCAAAATGGTAGGGCTTGATGCAAGCCTCCTCCAGTATATCCAGCGTACTGTCCGTCGAGCCAGTATCTACTACGATGATCTCATCAGCAATCTGCCGCATGTTTTCCAACCAGCGGGCAATATTTTTTTCTTCGTTTTTGACGATTGCACAAGCTGATATTTTCATTTTGCTACAGCCTCCTTGCACCAAGCTATATAGGCTTCCAATTCCTTTGCCGCACATCCCATGTCGGCTGCATTTGCCAATGCCGCCTGAGCATTGGCATAATCCTGCAGATAATACAGGCATTTGCCGCAGTCTAGCCAGAAATTATCGTCTACCGCTTCATCATCCGCCTGAATTTGAGCAAAAACATTGAGTGCTTCTTCATAATATTCCCTATCAAGCAGCTGATGGGCTATTTTTTTTAGCTTATCGCCTGGCATGCCCTGCGCCAGCTGCAGATATTTATCCAGAATCGCATGATCAGCATAAAGCAGCACGCCATCCAGCATGGCAATATATTCATCAGGAGATAATGCCGCATTGTGCAGCTGTCCATGATAAAGCTGCACCAGTGCCTGCTGTGCCTCTGGCAGCAAATGCAGCTTTTCCTGATACCAACTGCCAGCCGAATAGCGGCAGCCAAGCAGCCCCACGAACAATAACTGAATGTTTTGTGCCATCATGGGCAGCAGCTGCTTTTCTAGCTGTTCATATTCTCCCTGCTGCAAAAGCTGATAGGCTGTCTCCATGTCAGAGGCTTGCCCTATTTCCATATCCGCCGCAGAACAAAGCTCCCTTGCCAGATAGATATAGCCATTCTTCTCCAGCAAAGCCATGATTTGCTGTTTGTCCTGCTCGTTGTGCCCATAAAGCTCTAATAGTCTGGCAACAATGCCGTGCATGTTAGCCTTTGCGTCATCCTGCGAAGCAAGATCCAGTTCCATATCCAGCCATTGGCATAGGGTGCCCTCATGCCATTTGTTGCGTGCCAATACCATGTGGCAGATCTTCTCGGCCTGTTGCTGTGGAAATATATCGCATATCCCAAGGCCTAGCTTGTCCATAGCCTCCACAGCCACCTGGGCAAAGCGTTCCTTTTGGATGGCTGGCTGATAAGGTGATTCCATGGCAAGAATGGCATTTTCTAGGGCTTCCTGATGCCTTTCCAAGCCTAACAAACTCTCACTAAGAAAACCATAATACATCTCTGGCGTGCTGCTATGCTCCATAACCTGCCTTAGAATCTCATAATTTCGCTTGTGCTTTTTAGAAATCACCTTGGCAGAGTAACCAACATGGCGAATAGCCAAGCTCCTGTCTGCTACCCTATACTCTATATGCTTCCAAGGCTCGTCTCCCTTGGCGAGCTGCTCGTGCACTGCACCCACATATCTGATGCCAACATGATTGCGCATAATTCTAGGCACTGCATCAGAGCCTATCAGCTCATCGGTATCGGCATCGATATTGTCTATCGGGCAAAATACCACATCCAAGGACTGATTATTTACCTGCCTTAGATATTCTTGAATATTCTCTGGCCGATAAAAGCATTCATCAGCATCCGTAAAAACAATCCATTCGCACGCCGCTGCCTGCAAAGCCATGTTCTTAGCATGGGCAAAATTGTTCTGCCATTCATAAGTGATTAATTTCACATCTGATTGCCTTGCCAAAAGCTCTCTCGTGCCATCCTGCGAGCCTGTATCTACCACGATAATCTCGGTGGCAAATCTACGCACATTATTTAGCCATGCCTCTGCATGAGCCATCTCATTTCGCATGATGGCACAGGCAGATATAGAAATCGCCTCGCCATTCATGCCAAAAAAATCGGAAGCAGGCATACGTGCTTCCGATGAATCAAATTTATGTTTCTTCATAACTGCCAGCCTTTACTATATAAACTACCTATAAATAATATCGAAAAACATGACACACATATTAACCTAACATATTAGCTTTTCCTATTGCAAATATGTCCAATATTTTCAATTCTTTCCTTATAGCGGCAAATTTTTCCCAACTTATTGATTCTAAAATTTCATTCTGTTTTGCAAATACTCGATCTGGAGTAGCCACTGCAAAAAATACCGCCAATGGAGCTTTGATACAATCTCGTCTATTACTTAAATATCGAAAATCCTCTCCTTTATTTTTCTTCAAATACTCTACAAATTTTATTGACTCATCAGACAAAATTTTATCAGAAGGAGCTTCGAATGATTTTAACAACATAGTTTCCAAAGCACCATTTTCATCTTTTGGAATAGCTAATAGCAAGGTTTCTATATCTACATCAGCATCAGTCATCTTAGTTTTCATTTTACCTGATTTCCATTGCCCAATTTCAAAAGCAGGTGCCTCACCTGTAAATCTATACTTATAAACAATTTCATTTAATGAGAGTCTTTGGCTTTCAATTTCTTCTTTAGAGTCATTATCTGAAAATATAATTATTCTATTATAGTACTCATTCGCACCAATATCATTCACCCCAAACAGCTTATCCAATGCTCTTTGAAAGTTATCTTTGCCTCCTACTGCCCAAATTAATAGTTTATTATTAGGATTTGAATAATTGCACATAATTTCAGATTTATTGTTTTTGATTAATGGAGTAATACCAAAAATATCATCTGAAACAAATTCAAATTGATATTGGTGTATCAAATATTTACTCAGAATAACGATATCCGTCTCTCCTTCGCATAAAATTACTGAGTTCATATCCTCAACTCCAATCCATTATCCAATGCAAACATCGCCTCTTTGGCATCAAGCACTCTATAATCGATACCTTTATTTCCTGCTCGTAAAGTAATAATTCTAATTTTATCCTGCATAAAATCAGGTCCCTTATCCCTAGCAGCCTCTAATAATGAGTTCATATACTCTTTATTATGCGTTGTCATAAATAGTTGATTGTTATATTTTTCTGCATACTCTATTAAATTTTTTGACAATTCTTTCTGTGCTTCATAATGAAAAGCACTATCCACCTCTTCTAAACAATGTACGCCATTGGAATAAATAATCATGCCTCCAAGTATATTGTACCACCTACGCACACCATCTCCCATAGCATATAGCGGAATACGATTACCTTCTGACATCTTTAATGAAATAGAGGCTTCTGAACCATCTGGATATGGTATATTTTCAATTTTTTTAATATTTAATCCTAAAAATGATTTGTTTAATTCATCTGTAAACAAATCCATTTCATCACTTCGGCTTAAAAACGCATAAATCCTTCTATTCTCGTTTTCTTCTCTATGTGAAAATGCGTCATTGTACCTTGCTAAAATAAGCGGCTGAATAATTTCCGCATTATACACTACATTTGGATAAAATACATTGAACTCTTTGGAGTTATTGTTTATATCTATTTGCCATTTTCCTAAAAATTGCGGTCTTGCAACAGCACTGTTAAAAATTGGATTTCCAACTAAATTTTCCTGTAAATAACCTGTATCCGCATTACCAAATGCCCCCATTTCTTTTGGAAAAAATTCTGAAAAAATTCTACTTGGCATGAATTTATGCTTTATGGAAAAATTTTCACTATCATTTTCCATTTTCACATTTAATGCAAAGTGCAAATTACTTATATTTTGATGATTATGAAAGAATTGCAACAAAATACTTGCCATTTTATAGGCAGAATTTGGTTGTGCTACATCTAAAACACCATTAAAGATATTCATTCTATGCAACATAGATAATCCAAAGGCTGGATTTATATTCTGTCCGCAACATGCACTCAAAATAGCCTCTAACAATGTGGTTTTTCCGACATTATTAACCCCTATGAATAAGTTGATTTGTCTAAAATCTTCGAACTTTATCTCATCAAATTTCTTAAAGCCAGATATTGATATGCTTTTTATCATGATCTTTTCTCCCATATTCCACCATTTTGTTACATACAATAATATTATACTTTATCCATGCAATTGTGACAATAATAAATATCCACCCTCATATCAGAAGGCTTTACACAAATAAATATCACTATCGCATGGCTCTCTTTTTCATACAAAAAGAACCGCTCCGAAGAGCGGTTCTAGTTTGTTTAAATTTATATCCGTATAATGGACAGATATTACTGGAGCAGAGAGAGTGCATTGGAGCTGCTCTGATTTGCCTGTGCCAGCATGGACTGTGCAGCCTGCATCAGAACGTTGTTCTTGGTGTACTCGGTCATTTCCTTAGCCATATCAGCATCGCGGATAGTGGACTCAGCGGATGTTACATTCTCGCTGGCAGTCGTCAAGTTGCTCTGAGTGTACTCGAGACGGGACTGTGCAGCACCGAGAGTGGTCTGCTGGTCGAGAGCCTTCTGGATAGCATTGTCGAGAACATTGATTGCTGCATTGGCCTGAGCCTGGTTGCCTACCTGCAATGTGTTGTTGTTCTTGCCCTGCAAGCCAAGAGCCTGAGCCTTCATATCAGTCAAACCAACATTGATAGTCTGATTTGCCTTGGTACCAATCTGCAGATTGATAGCATTGTCAGCAGACTTATTCTGAGCACGCATCGACTCATCAAAAGCATCCAATGCTGCATTGGCAGACTTGCGAGCATTGCCCTTGTTATCCGTAATAGAAATAGTAAAGCCAGAAATCTGTCCCTCTATACCAGAAGCTGTAGAATGTATAGTGAGTGCTGTCTCGCCAGATGCAGTATACACGCTATTGCCAGCACCATCCTTAGCAATCCAAGACTTAACATCAGCATTCACAGCAACATCAGTACACTTGCCAATCGCAGCCGACAAGGTAGTATCTTTTACCTGCATAGAAGTAGAATAGGTCTTGCCATCTTTTACCCAAGAAACAGTAACAGTATCACTAGTCTGAATGTTCAGGCTATCACCATTACGTGCTTTCAAGTCGGTCAATGCATCACTAAACCCAGTACTCGCATCAAGACTCTGGTTGGTCAAAGCGGTCGTAGTAGCACTAGTCTTGCTGTTCTTGGAACCATCTACGAGGTACTGGCCATTGAATGTTACATTCGCATTATCATTAATCTGGTCGATGGACTGATCCAACTCCTTCTGGATAGTCTGACGATCCTGATCAGTGTTCGTATCGTTGGCTGCGTTTACTGCCTTCTCCTTCAGAGTCTTCAGGATCTCTACAGTGGAGCTTACAGCACCCTCAGCAACCTTCAGCATGGAGCCGCCGTTCTGTGCATTGCTGTTTGCCTGATCCAAAGAACGAATCTGAACACGCATACGCTCGGAAATAGCATAGCCGGAAGCATCATCAGCAGCGCTGTTGATCTTCATGCCAGAAGAAACCTTCTGCAGGCTCTTAGAGAGAGCGGAAGAGTTCTTGTTCAGAGTGTTCAGGGTGGACAGGGCGGACATGTTGTTCTTAACTACCATTGCCATAATAATTTTCCTCCTTGGTTGTCAACAAGTCTGACGGCATCCGTGCCGCCAACTGTATAAAGTTGTCTTGCAAATATCTGGCATACCCCACGGTTGCTAGCCACCTGAAATATGCCCTTTGCCGTTGTCACATATATTATCGTGAGAAAATCTAAAGTTCTTAAACAAAATATGAAAAAAATTATATTTTTTTGAGATGCGCCTTTAGCAAAAAATTACACATATCAATTTTATGATTTTCTTGCTGTTTCATAAATTAACATAAAACATATTTTTTTCATTTTTCTTAGTTGTCCAATCTAAGACATTCTTGTAAAATCTTCTCTCTTCCTTGTTATAATGCTCTATGTCTTTTGTACCTAGCATACAACCAGAAAGTAACATTTCCCATGTCATGTTTTTTTTGTTAAATGCTTTTATGTATTGATTATATAATACAGTAAGTATTCTAACGCACACATATTGCTTGCTCAGGCTAGGCAATAACCACTCATAGTCTATGATTTTGAAATTCTCAAAATCAGGTGCTAAGATTATATTATTAAAATTTAAATCGAGATTATATTTTCTTTTTGCCGACAATGGATTAGGTTCTGCAGTAGCAGCAGGATTATCTTCAAACCCAGATAAAATATTGCTATAATAATAAGCAATATTCTGTATAAATCCATCAAAATCACCAGTTGCAAAATATCTCATGCTATTTGTCGCCAGTGTCTCGCCGTCAACATACTCCATTTTGAATAAGCCTGGCGATAGCAGCTCTCCTTTGGCTACATGTTCTTCACCATATTGCTTTACCATTTCCTGATAATTTTTTTCCAAACCATTGACAAAAGGTACTGCTTCCTTTGTTAATGCTTTTTTCAATACAAACCTTTCACCATCCGCTTCAGCAATCTGCGTTAATACGCTATATTCTAGCTTGCGATACATAGTACTTTGTGCGTAAATTATTCTCATTTTTCTTCTCCATTCTTGCAACAAACCAAAAATGAATTTGAAAATATATCAAACAAGCCGCTTGTCGCAATCTCATTCATAGCATCAGCCTCATTGAAAAATAAATATCTGTCCATATCGTAATATAAAAAATGCTTAGCTTCAAAATCTCCCATTTGTGGCAGATAATCATCTGAGTACACCCTATGGGGCAATTTGTAGTCAGGAAATGGATAATACCAATCCAAGCTGCAAAAGCCAGAACACTGCAGCAGCTTCGCCAATTCTGGCTTTGAGAATGTCCTTACCCTGTCAGTATTCTGGTAGCCCGTTATGCCGTCAAATATTCTTCCTGTATGATCTTCCCTAGCTCCTGACCAATATTTAAGGCCATATTTGTTCTCTATTGCCAAAAGCAATCTTCCTCCTGGCTTCAAATATTGCCGACATGCCTGCAAGAAATCCTTGTATGGATCACTAGTATGCGTAAAAGAGCCTGCATATTCCAATACCCCAATCAAAGTAACATAGTCAAATTTTTTTGTTATGTCCATATCATTTAGATTGCCGACGTGGATGATTAAATTCTCGCAATCCTTGTGTCGCCAAGCTGCAATTTCTGCCCTTCGAGGCGAAATCTCCACGCCTTCTACCTGTGCAAGATTTTCACACAATACGCCACTAACCGCCCCGCATCCCATGCCTATTTCCAACACAGATGCATTTTGTTCAAACGGAAACCAATTCAGCAAATTCTTTCTTATTGGTGACAAATGATAGAACACTGGCCATCTAGCATCATTTTGCAAAGCCTCCTCAATGCAGCCATTCTTGCAATATTCAAGAATATCATTCTCGACATCCCCATCACTATATACATCATTACCATTATAGGCTGTCATATCCAATAAAACTTTTCCTATTTTCTTATAATTATCCATCTAACCATCCTCTATATGCGCAGCTTAATAAAACAAATTTCCTATTTATTCACTAATATTTATACTCCCATCAGGGGCCAAATACTCCTTCAGCTTGTCTATATAGCCATCGAAGTCCTCATACTGCCTATCTTTGTCTGCTAATAGTATATAGTCATATTTACCTGTCAACAGAAGAAAAATATCTCTTTCTAAATCAGGGCAGTAGCTCACATCAAGATATTTACCTGCCAATGCAGCTTCTACCCAATTTTCTTCTGCACCAGATATTTGTGCATTTGGATATTTATATTTTAAAAAGCAAATATCCATGCCAGCGTTGCAGCCAACTACAAAAATTCGCATTACCGTATCCCTAGGCACATCTATATCAAAAACTACATTATGGCGAGCACCATAATTTTCTGTGATCTGCCATTTATTAAAAAACAACTCTTGATTTCTCTTTAAGAGTGCTATATACTTGCGATCCTTTTCAGCAAATTCCTCTTGCGTAGCATGTTTGGCAAAAGAACCACTGCCATAATGATGAATAAACGTATCTCTACATACCAGCAATTTGTAGCCTGACATGATAAGCTTTAAAGAATAATCATTATCCTCATAATTTCCCAAACCATATCTCTCATCTAGAAATCCTACCAGCTGGTACGCCACATTTTTTATTAAACAACAAAATCCTACCAGCTTAGGACGCAACTCCCAAAGCTCAGGATTGGAATGATTCATATTATCTGCAAAAACCATTAACTCATCATAGCTTTTATAATTTACATCAATCGCCTGCCAATTGGAGCAGTTAGATGTTATACAGCTAACCGCTCCTACCTTTGGATCGCTATATAAGGCAGTTTGCAGATTGTCCAGCCACCTCGGCGTAACAATCGTATCACTGTTCAGCAGGAGAATATCGTTGCCAGGCTCTGCCAATGCCATGCCCTGATTGCAGCCTGCCGGAAAGCCTCTATTTTCCTTATTGCGAACCAATCTTATATCTTCCTGATTTTTCAGCCACTCTACAGACTCATCTTGAGAGGCATTGTCTATGACGATTATTTCATAGCTGCCAGCAGAAGTAAACTGGCGTATACTCTCTATACAGAATCTTGTTAGTTTATATGTGTTGTAGCTTAATATTATGATACTGGTTTTATTCATGCTATGCCTCCTTGATAGCTGGCATAAAATAACAAACTGCCTCTTTTATTTTTTCAACCAACATAGCGTTATCTTTCTTGCTAGTTTGCCCTATGTGGGCAATGCGAAGTGAATAATCTGCCAGCTTGCCGCCTGTGGGATTTACAAAGATACCATAAGTATCTTTTAATATTTCAAATACTTTGTATGCTATCGGCTTTTCAAAAATAATAGGCGTGATTGCATTGGACAACGGAAACGAAGGCAAGGATACTGGCAACATTTTTGTCTTTTCCCTAAAATCCATAGCAATATCCTCTATATTTTGCAAATGTTTCTCCAATCCGATACGTTCTATCATCTTCAAGGAAGCATATAATTCTACGCAAATTCCCACGGCAGGGGTATAAGGTGTTTGTCCACGCTGAAAATTCTTCAGATAATCTTTAAAATCAAAGTACAAAGAGCGAATCTCCTTTCTCTGTACCCGCTCCTCTATTAATCTTTTGCTCAGCACCACCATAGAAAGGCCTGGCGACACACACGCCCCCTTTTGGGAACTAGCTATCATCGCATCAACATTAAATTTCGCCATTTCAAATTTGTCACACAAAAACGAACTGATAGCATCCACTATCAGATACATCCCTTTTGCTTTGCAAAAATCAGACAGTAATCCTATATCATACAACTGACCTGTAGAGGTTTCGTCTATATTGACTAAAAGAGCGGTATAATGGTTGTTTCTAAATGCATTTAGGTGTATCTCACTCAAGGCAGTACCATACTCCAGCTTTAATACATCATGCGGAATATGATGCACCTCGCATATATCAACAAACCTCTGGCCAAACGAGCCGCCATTGATAATCAGCAGCCTATCCTGCTCCGTAAAGCAGTTCATGACTGTTGCTTCCATAGCTGCTGTCCCAGAGGCTGTCAGATAGATTGTTTTTGCCCCTTCCCCAGCATGAGCAAATTTTCGTAACAGATCATCTGTCTCCAGCATCATCTCCGAAAATTCCCTTGTACGAAAATAAGGCACGCTATCCCTATCCGCTCTGATAGTCTTTACCTCATCAAACATTTCAACAGGTCCTACGGTAAATAGTTTCATTTACTCAATCTCCAATAATGTATACCAATGACTGGTTTCTAACAATTCTTTTTTGTCCAAAATATTGAAATAATCATCTTCTAACACATTTGCCTTATCCAACAGCGGCTTTAATATTTTGTTATATTCCTCTCTAGTTCTATAAATAGCATTATAATCCGACTTAAGATTTTCCGACCAAATATTGTTCAAGGTCAATCGCTGTTTTACGCCCACACTTTCTTCAATATATACAATCGCACCTGCATTTAGGATTGTCGGCAGCTTTTCATAACACCGAGACAGCACCTGATCATTGATATACATGGATACACCAGCTATGATAACTGCATCATATTTGTATTTTGCGACGCTATCAATCTCGAAAATATCTTCAAATGTTGCCTGTTTGAAGGTAGCATTAGCCATATTCTCAAAGCTTTTAGAGGCTGCCTTGACCATTTCCTCAGAAAAATCCACCCCAACATACTTGTTGCACCTAGGAATAACAGTCTCTGCCCAACGGCCAATACCACAGCCTATATCCAACACATTTTTGCTTGTACTAAGCCTCAATCTAGGCAATATTGCATTTTTCTCAAACTCATCCCACTTATCAGCATACTCAGGATTGTTGTCACCTAAAAGTACAGCAGTATTGCCGCTTTTAGTCCCAGACAAAAAAGCAGCAGCTCTTTTGTTGTAAAAGTCACGAATATCCTCACCGCTTATGTCTACCGCATCCGCATAAATTCTTTTCCTTGATTTTAACATTCTTGTCCCCTCTCTAATTATTCATTTGGAAATTTAAGCTCCGCCAACGGAAATGATACCCTATCCTCCTTTGGCGGCAAGCTCATATAATCACCATACATTGTTCTCAGCATCAAATCGTATTCTTTGTACACTTTAAATTTATATCCCTCAAAGTCCTTTTCTATATAACTCTGAAAACAAATTGATGGCATCCCATATTTAGAGCGAGCATACGGGAAAGTTAAATGTCTAAGCAGCTTGTGCCTCGATAAATTAGACAGCTTTACCATGATATTGAATGCCTTAACCCAAATATTTCTGGGAACTAAATACAACAGTTTATACCACATTCTAATGACAATGTTTTTTGCATTATACCTTCCAAAAAATGAATAGAGTCCTTTGCGTATAACATAACAAATAAATAAATGCACTCGCTTTAAAATGCAATTATCTGGAACACCATCATATACGAAAATATCAACGAATATTCCTTTATGCCAATTAGTTTTTTCCTGCCCTGGCATAAGCCAAACAGTATTGTTATAACGAATTTTTGGAAATCCCCAACGATAATTTTTATCAGTCCGAAAATCCTGCAAAAAGAATTTTTCTTTATCCAAGTCATGCTTGCAAGCTGCAAAAAACTTCTCATACTCAGCACGAGACATAGCTATATCTGCATCATTATCCCACGGTATAAAACCACCATGTCTTACAGCACCAATAAGCGTCCCACTATCCAAAGAATAATTTATATTATTTTTTCTGCATATTCTATCTATTTCAATAAGCATCTCCAAATAAACAGAACGAAGTTTTCGAAGAATTTCCTCTGTAATTTCTATCATAATCATATTATCATTAGTTGCACTAATTTTTATTCTCCGCATATCACAAGCAACTCTCTAAGTCCACTTTTTCAAATACGTCCAATTTAGTTTTTCTTGAAGCATTGACTATCCTTATCCCATGTGCATCAGCATATTTTTTTGCAGCCTTATATCCAGCATATTGCTTATCAACATATCCAACACAGTCATAACCCAAAATATTTATTTTTTCTTTTAATACATCTGAATCCTTTGTCGGCATAGCCAATTCTATCAAATCCATATGATTGGCTATATTTTTTTTTGTAATGCTTCCGTCATTATGCTTTTCTACAGCAAAATTAAAGTCTATTCCCAACAAGATAATTTCTTTAAATCCCATATATATGGCTAGCTGAAGCATAAAATATGCAACAGTTCCCACAGTGCAAACATATTTATCGCATTCAGAAGAAAAAATAGGCAAACCATCTATTCCATCTATATCATCTACTGCATTACAGAGAATGAATTCATGGCATTTATCATACGGTGACATCTCATTCATTAAAGAAAACTTTTTGCAATTCCAATTAAGTGCTTCTCCGTGAAGATTTTTATATAAATGTGATATAAACATTGTATCTAGCGTACAATAAAAATCTGGTTTCCATTCTGTATTTGAAAAAGTACCAAAAATCGCATTGCATCCAAAGCTATATTCACCTTTTATTTTATTTAAATCCTCAATAGACAAGCTAGGACCATTGCCGACAATAAAGCATCTTTCGCCCTTATGATTATCTCTGAGCTGCAATAGCTTATTCATATGAATTGACGGCAGCGGATTCAGCATATATGATTTGACTTTAGGAATGCACATTTGTTTTGACGTGATTCCTGCTTCTAGTAATTCTTGAATCAAATCTATCATCAATGAATTGGACGATATGATAACATATGCCTTTTCTTTATCTAGATCACTATAGGCAACTACATGTTTACCTAATAAAGATTTTATCTTTTCATTTTTATCTATAAAGCCGTGAAAATTTATGCCTTTATTTATTAAATATTCACCTATGAGTTTTCCATAACTGCCTGCCCCCGCAATATAACATGCATATTTTGCTGCACTCAGGCTAATTCCATGTAAAAATGCATCTTCTGAATAGTATTCCTTAATCATTTAATTCTCCAAAGTATGTTCCATTATTATACCAGTCTATATATGCAAAATGAATAGACTTACCTTGCTTAGATTCCTGCAGACTCTCGCCAGATTCTTTCCGAATCCATCATTCTTCCTTTTAGAATAGCATCTGCGCCACCTATATTATCTCTCCATGACCAAGCAGCATGATGTATGGAAAAACTCTCATTCTTCATGCATAACTCTGTTCCTATAAATCCTCCCAAAATCGGTGCGGGCAAAAAAGATGCATTTTCAACAATTTGATACTTGTTTATTTTTTCATACCCTAGCTTTTCCAGTGTAGCAGTTTGTATAGCAGGGCACACCGTCAAATCCATAACATCAGTATCTTTAATGAATCTACGGCCTTCGTAGTCAGACATAAGTAATTGCAGCAAAGGAAATCCTGCCTCTGCACCAAATCCTAAACCTGTATTACACCTACCATCATCATGTATACCAAAAAAAGCTGGCTGATATAGCAATTCATCTAGATTGCGTACTAATTCAACATCTGTATCAAGATATATGCCGCCATAGGTATTTACAATATCCAGTCTAGCATAGTCTGATACGAACCCCCATTTGCCAGCTTGATATGCTTCAGACATATACTGATTTTTGTGATAATCATAATTATCTTCATTCCATTCGAGTATTTCATAATCACTGCAAAATTTATTCCATGATTTCATCCATTCAATATATTGATCTGGCAGCTTTTTTCTCCCAAACCAACAGTAATGCAAAACCTTTGGTATAATTTGCTTGCTGCACCTTTTAAAGGATTTGGGAATATCATACTCATGCTCACATACACACACTTTAATATCATCATAAAAATAAACATCTTGCAATTCTGTATATGCAGAAAGCTGCTTCATAATATCTTCTAAAAATTGGCTTGCAATAATCAATACTTTATTTTTGCTGTATATTGACAAGAATTTTTGTGGCGAAACAATTTCCACCAGCCTGCCACTTATATTGATATTTTTGCCCCATTTGTTTGCATCATTATCCACTATATACTCTATATTCTCCAAAGTAGAGCTACTGATGCGCTGCATAAAACAAAGCAAGTTTTTTAGTGCTCCGCCAGCACCAAAAACAATAATATTTTTGTAGGATAAGTCTCTATGCAATTTCTCCCAAGAAAATTTTCTCAATAGCACGATACTCACCTGCTTTATGGCTTTAAAACTACTAAAGTTCCACCCTCATCGGCTAAAGGAAGCTTATTCAAATGAATACAGAATTTCATTTCATAATCATGCACAGCTTTCTTGACTCCTTCAAGATACCTGTTGTTGTAATCATGTATAAACAAAACTCCACCATCATTGAGTCGTTCATAAAAAAATTCTAGACATTTGAAAATACTCTTCTCAAAATCTACATCTATGGACACAAAAGCAAATTTTTCGCTCTCTAATCCTTTTGCTGTTTCAGGAAAAAAACCCTTGCGAACGACACAATTCTGTGGATATTTCATTCGAGACAAAACAAAGTCTACAGAAGTATCAGTAAATACCTCTCTGAAATCCTTTGGACATCTTTCATTTTCCACTTCAAAATTAAACTCTTCCTCATTGAAAGACTCAAAGGTATCAAATAAGTACATTTTTCTATCTAGAAAAGTCTCGTTTATCAGCCTTGCAAAGCGCCCTCTGTATACACCAACCTCTGCTATATTGCCTTCTACTCCACGCCTTTTTATTTCATTAGCCATCAATTCAAAAGTACGATAGCGAAAATAATCACTAATATATTCTGGATTGTTATATCGATTGGTTTTGAGCAGCGATGTATCATCTATCTCATCACTCCCATTTGACATTGCTATAATACTGCGATTAAGCTTTATATCATTGCCTAGGCTACAAAATTTTGGAAATATATCACTTATATTATTATTATCATTCAAGCATATTTCCGACTGAGGAAATTCCGTTATTCTATGTCCTGCTATGTACTTATAATTATCTGAAAAATACATTTTGGTTATATCGATATTATTTTCCATAGCAGTGCGATATACAGCATAACCATAATAATCAAGACACACTAAAATATAATCATATTCTTGCTGTGCCACTTCTGCTGGTGAAAATACTTTTTTTTCGCAAAAAACTTCTTTGCTTTTTTTAGTTTCAACAAAACCTACTACATCTAATGCATTTAATTCTCCCGATGTAAAATACCTAGTCGCTACGTCGCCAGTTCCCCAAATAAAAATTTTCATCTTGCACTCACTCCCTGAACCTAGACTGCTCATCTAGCTGAAGCTGCTGGTATGTACAATATCTGCTAACCCCAGCCCCTATGAGCTGACTAATAATTTCATAAATGTAGCTGCCACTGACAGCTAACATTATATCTGCTTTATGTTTGTATGTACTGCAATATTTCTCAAGGGAAATTACCGGCAATCCATCTGCTGTAAATCCTTGCTTTAGGACATCATTATCTATAAAGCCTATGGCATTTTTTTCTAATATGTTTTTTGCCCTGTTGCCGAAATCGCCATACCCGAATATAAAATATTTTCTTCCGTCAAGCAAACTGATATTTTCACAATCCAGTTCTGGTACAATTTCCTTTATGCCTTGGGCAAGCTCCCGATTCCTAGCATTCGCCATAACGAAATAGTAGTACATCTCACACAACACTCTCTTATCATTATGATATCTCATTATGAAATCATCTGCATATTCACTCCACAACAATACAGCCTGTTTGCGTACTTCCCTTATTTTGGTTGCTGTCAAGCTACCGCCATGCCTTCTATATTTATATAATATATGCGGAATACGCATGATTCTGCCCATGCATTTAGAGATACGCAACCAATAATCGTAATCTTCTACATATACTTTTGAAGAATCATATTCGCCAACTACCTCCAAGGCAGTCCTTCTATACAAAAAACATGCCCCTACCAAATCCTTGGACAGCATATAGTATTCGTCAAATTCCACAGCTTTGCCTGCTATATTGCCATTTTCATCAATATAATACATATCGGCACAAACCATAGGGCAATCGGCATGCTTATCAAGCCCCTCGACCATTTTTTCTATTGCCATTGGCAGATATATATTATCATCCGATGTCCAAGTCAGGTATTTTCCCTTTGCTGTTCTAAAGCCAACATTCAGCGATTCTGGCAGGCGCTGGTTTTCAGCATTATGCATAACCTGTACACGGCTATCTTTTTTTGCATATTCTTCTGCTATCTGCAACGTTTCATCCGTTGAACAATCATCAACAATAATCAGTTCCCAAGCCTGAAAGGTTTGCGATAACACGCTATCCAATGATTCCCTAATATATCTTGCACCATTGTATGTAGGCAAGACTATAGATACCAACGGCTTGTTTTTCATATCAATACCTCATTTTACTTTGCCAATCCAGATAGAAAATAAAGCTTTCTTGAAATAACCTTCATAACTTACATCATGAAGCACTTTTACTTCGCTGCAAAATTCTTTCATAATGCCAGCAAGCTCGTTTTCATCAAACCATTGCTCCCATTCACAAATTTCCATAGTCCCAAGGGCAGCAATATTCTTATCTACAATGACAACTGTTCCTCCTTTGCGTACTACACGTGCCATTTCAGCAATGGCACGCCTTATATCTATTGCGTGTTCCAATGCCTCACAGGTGTACGCCATAGCAAAGGTATTATCCTCAAATGGAATACAGGTCAATGTTCCCTCCTTCCAAACAATACTGTTATCCTTTTTTTCCTCTATAACTTCTTTAGATATATCTACCCCACAATAACGTGCTTCTGGCAAATCCTCAGACAAATTTTTCAAATAACGCCCTTTGCCACATCCGATATCAAGTATACTAATATCCCCCCCAAATAGACATGCTTTTTTTGCATTTTGCAAAATTAACTGATACCGTTCATCATTTTTGTCTATGCTTGTCATAAACATAGGAGCGGAAATATTAAATTCAGCCTTATTTTTATAATACAATGCATCCAAAAAATATTTTACTGCCCAGCTTATTTCTGAGGCAGCAAAATAATCATTGCTTTCATCGTCAACAGACGGATAACTGCCATACCAGCCTCCGCTTGTATTCTGCAATCTGCAAGCATAGCTAAAGGCCTTGTTGCCACGCTCTATATCTCCTATGCGAAACCATGTCAGAGCCAGTTGGAATAGTCCAGTAGAACATACCCATTTTACATTATTGTATCCTGGCACTGCTCCATCCTTTGTTTGAAATATTGCTATATTATTCATTGCATTTTTGGCAAGATCTACTTCCCCTAAATCTACCAAAGCCTCCATAACATAGGCATAAAAATGAGACAACAAATCAAAATGAAGAATTTCATCTATATGTTTTTGCTTATAATACTCAACACTCAAATCTACCATTTTTACTAATTTCGGCTTGTCAAATTGTAATCCAACCTCCTTCAGTGGCGACAAGCAATATAAATGTATTAATTCGGAATATGCCTTAGGCATTTTCCATATAGATTCATCTGGTGCTTTTAATCTGCCATTGCTTTGAATATTTCCAGCCAGCCACGCAGCACCCCTTATTATAGATTTCTTGACGCGCTCATCCTTCCAAATATTGTATACAGCCAACATTCCCTTCAAAATCTGGGCTGTATCAAAGACATATGGTTGCTGTCCAAATGTATCATACCATGAACCATCGTCATGCTGAATACTCATAAGCCATCTAGCATAATCTATAGCAAACTCCCTGTACCCCCAACGAATTAAGGTAGGTATATAATAGCCTGTTACCTCTGGATAGCCTTTTGGACAGTTTGTGTTATTAATAATAGATTTTCCCATATTCTCATTGACGGTATTTGCCATAATCCACTCAATGGCTTTATTATATACACCAATATAATCAGACCTGGATTCTATTTTTTTCTTTGTCTCTCTTTGCAACATTTCAAGAAAAATATCATGTGGCAAAACACCTATATCTTGTAATTGCCTTTTGACCTCATCTACATATTTATAAGCCACAGCAATAATGACCATAAATTCAGCAAGTTCGTGACTAGCCTTGGAAAAATGCCTTACCTCTATATCATTTATAAACAAGCCATCCTTATTTTTATCATTATCAACAAAAAAAGCCACATTATCCCTGCCTAGCATATCTACAGCTTTTTTGCCATAATCCCCTGCCCCAAAAATAACATATTTTTTATTTGTAAAATTATTCTGCATCATATTGCCTCCAAAATACAGTGGTAATGGTAATGCTTTGTTGCTTTATCAAGCATACAACTCCATAAATTATTTTTTATGTACTATATTTCATGATTCATTATCATTGCTGCAATACTCTGATAACCAGGATATATTTGAGCCCTATCGACACCATCTGCATGCAGCATATGCAAAAGTTCTTCTTTTAACTCTTTTTTTATAACGACTTTATGCAAAACTTTATTCTGTCTGCTTCTAATCATCTCTCTCTTGGATTTTTTTTGATCAAAATAATCCAAAAGCAACTTATCCAATGGTTCTGTATCTCGTTCTATTGATTGTTCTAGGAATTCATATATATTTTTTTCAATATCCCTTCTTAGTTTTTCCACTGATTCAGGTGTTATATTGTTTTTAGAAGGAATATCTCTAATATTTTTTCTATTAGCCGAATGTTGAAAAATTTCTTTTTGCCCTAAATTATACTGCCAAATAGATAAAATTCCCTTCTGTGCACTAATATTCTTATTGCTTTCATAACGTGGTACAAAAAATCTAAGAGGCAAAACATCTGTATTTAAAATTCTAATAAGCTCCCTTTTTTCCCAATGATCTCCCTGTCCATCATAAGATAATAAATCAGCAATATGATGGCTAGTATCAAATGCATCTCCCCTAGCCATCAAATTTCCAGCATCAATGCACCATATCGCCATATCTTCATTCTGCGTATTATCAACCCCTAAAGCAGCAAAGTATAGTGCTACCCTAATATCACGTGTCCAATCCAACAATCTAGTATGCAAGCCATAATGCTGTGCCAAGGCTGCCAATTCTATCACATCATTTGATAACCAAGCCCATTCTCTGTCTTGCAAAATTAAAGAAAAATCAAACTCAGAGGAGATGCCAAATTGAAAAAAGCTAGGTATATGCGGCACATATAACCCATGCTGATTTGATTCTAAATAAAATTGCAATAATGAACGCAACTCTTTAGTGTAAAAATCTTTTCTTTTTTCTTTCAGAGAATCGCCTTCTATTCGCAATAGGGATGGCACTAATTTGAAGCTGTCTGATTTACTATGTCCCCTATATATGTACCTTTGAAAAATTTCATTATAAATAATTTGTTCTCTTAGCTGTTTAATAGATTCTATTATATCAACATGTACAATATCATCATACCTCAATGCCTCCATTATAAGACCAACTCCTGTGCTTTATTATAGATATTAATATGATATATACTTTATTTTACGCATGTCATCAACAAGCTATCCGCCCTTAATCCTTCTATCGACCAATTAAGATATGGGATTCTCATTATTTTTATTTGCTTTAAGCCAAAAGCCTTAGCTAATGAATACAAATCATTTTCACAAAACAATCTTACATGATCGTATGAATTACAATGATCATAGTATGGCACTGTAACAGCAATTGTTGCATTTTTTCTTGCTATTCGACAGGCTTCTTTCATCACTAAAAACGGATCAACAACATGCTCCAAACATTCCTGTAAAGTAACAAAATCGAAGGAATCACCTTCCCAGCCTGTTTTTTCTGCCATGGCAACTTTACAACAAATATTTCTATTTTTCAAATACTGACATCTATCTACACTAACATCGGAGGCATAACAATTAATCCCTAATCCCGATAGATGCCTAATAAATTCTCCATGACCACAAGCTATATCACATACATTCGACACACTACTATCGCTTATAATATGTGACAACAATCTCATTCCTGGCCTTACGTCGTAAAACTCGTCAAAGAATATAACACCTTCCTCACAATACTCATTATATAAGCGATTCAAATAGACGGTATCATTGCTTTGCATTGCATCTATCAAATTCTGTGTTCTTGCAGACTTTATATCCTCTCTAAACCAATTAGCTAATCGAGTTATCTTACCAAAATATTTTGTTTGATTAAGATACTGCTTATACAACTTTCTATCCAAATCGTCAACTAATTCTTGGCGAGAAAAATAATTATTATTTCTTTTGACAAACTCCCAATACGTCATTCCTGCATTTTGTAGTTGCTGACGCATTTCATCCGAATCTGTAGACAATATTATATCGAAATTTCCTGTTTTATAAAGTTCCTGTATTTTATCGAACGAACATATATACCCCCCCGTTTTATTATTATCATAATAACAATAAACTCTCTCATTACCGAAATGTTTAAATAATATTTTTCCATTTTCTCCAGCCCCAAAGATAATTAGCTGTTTAAACATTGTATCACCCTTGCCCATATTATCTCATAATATCCATATTTATATTCCAACTATAGCCTTATATATTTTCTTGCCAATCTGAGTTTTACCTGCCTGTGGCTTTGTAGTATAACATAGCTTAACCATATCTAATCCTGGATATTCATACTGCACTTGTTGATTTGCAAATATTTCTTCATCCAAATTATTGATATCCAACATATTCAACTTTATTGCTTTACCCCTATCCCACAAATATAATACACTAGAACAAGTATCCCAACTGGTACTATCACCATCACATATTACACGCTTATATATATCTGTTAGGCAATCGCCAGATTCAATTTTCACATCGTTTTTTCGATATATAATATTGCAATCTGAATCTATAACTATCCAGCCTAATTCATCAATATTGTCTAACAAAACATGATGTGCATCTATTTTGCTCACTACGCACAAGCTATCTATAATTGTTCTACGATAAGCAAAATCATCTATGTTAAAGCAATCAACGCAATGCTCTACATCACTGCCTAAAAATATACTATCATCTACGATAGCTATAGACATATATTTATGCTTTCCTAATGTGATTATTTCATAATTATTGTTTTCAACATCCAACAGCAAAATTTTGTTGGTTTGGTATAACAAACACATCAAGACCTTCTGTTCATAGACTGCAACATCATGTATATACGATGCCTGTGGAATATTATTTTCTAGCAAAATTTTCTTTACATCAAGCTTGCACTCTACAGTATTGTTTTCTGTATTTATACATAAAATATATGGATAGAATGTAGGAAACATATATATTTTATCTTTTAGAGCTAATACCTTGCGAAATTTTGCCATTCCTGCATACTGCTGATCCATAGGAAATGACATGTCGACAATTTTATCATGCGATATATCATAACGAAGAATTTTATCTGCCATAATAGGAATACAATACAAGCTGCCATTAGCGTATTGTAATGCACAATATTTGAACCCCCCAAAGAGACTACCAGCTAGTTTAGCTACATAGTGCAGTCTTCCATTAACAATATTGTATTTTAATAAAATATTCAGTTTCCCATGCACAAACCATAACTCATCACCTACTCGACAATAAGCTTGCGACCATATAGGTATATCAAACTTTTGTTTCTGTATGATGTATGACATCTCCTGTATTATGATTGGCTTTCCCGTAGCCTCATATGTCCACATAACGCCACTATCATCACCATAGTAACAGTCTCCACATATAATGGCTCTATCCATATTAGGAGTATCATCATATATTCCCCAACCTGCTTCTATATATTTCTTTTCTATTTGACAATATTTGTCATAAATCTTTGGATTCATTGACCTTATCGTCTGTTTCATAAGAGGATGCGGCCTCCACCACAATGCTAAATCTTGATTTTTTCTGAATTTATCAAATACAAATTCAAGCTTTTTGCATACCATTGAAGGCTCTTTCAGCATTGCGCCAACGCTAGTATTATACAAAACCACCTTTCTGCCAGCTATCAATTTTTTCCATGCATTTGGCAATTCAACATCATCGATAGAAGTAGATAACAGCTTCTCTATTTGTGGCGACCCCAACGCTAAAAATTTATTCTTGGGAATGTTTTTTTCTGGGTAATAAATCTCATACTGCCTTTTGATATTTTCATTCTCTAAAATCACAATATCCGCATTCAGTACTCCAGGTTTTACGCATTTATCAGCACTAACTATGTTGTTTGAAAGGTAATATGGTATGTATACTAATTTCTTCGCATATTTCTTTAAATTACGAGAATAGAATCTCTCTTCTACTGAAGTTACCAAATTTGAATCATCATAAGGATTATGTATTACTACTATATCTGGTTTTATTTGTTTTAGATTAAATTTCGACCAATCCAAAACAGGCACATAACTTGGAAATAAATTCTTTTCGCAATGTATTTTGCCACAGGATAAATCTAAATTTCTGTCACAATATGGAATAGGAACAACATAGACATTGCAATTATCTTTATCTTCATAAGCAGCCTTCCACACAGTTTCCATACAATCCCACATGCTCGCCTTATATGGCAAAAAGACTATCTCTTTTTTTACTTTTTCCTGCTTAAATGAGCTTATACAGCAACCCATAATCTCTGAAAATAATCTTTTTATTTCAGATGAATCTGCTAATGGTATACGAGAAGCGGATAACTTATTTATGCTATCTCTAATAACACCAAATAAATCCCCATAAAAAGCATATCTTGATGCAGGAATACTTTCCTTACAAACACGATCTACCTCATCCAATATTTGCAATATGATATTGGATTTATCCATTGGCGAAGATGATGTTTTTGTATACAATCTATTTATCTCACTGAGACTCTGTATTATTTCTTTTTTTTGTAATCTATCTAGCATCAACATCTTCCTCTTGAATCATTTTACTAAGATTTCATAGCTACATTCTTATTTTTCTACAGGTGCTAGCTTATCTGCATAGTTTTTTCTCAGCCCTATTAATACTTTTATCTATTTGAATACACCATGCATTATCTTCGTTGACATTCCTCTATAACTCTCGCTATAGCCTTAGATACATCTTCGTTGACATAGCTATTGTTCTTACCGATTTCTATAGCCTTGCTAAATGCTACCAATTCATACCTAATGCCCTCGCCCTCCAACTGATAAAAAAATCTTTTATTCAAATTCTGATTTTCATATTTTACTTCAAAATAATCTGTTTTCCACCATGGTGCAGGTACGTAGATATACCCCTCCGTACCAGTGATGACTAGATTGCCTTCAGATTTGGCTGCCTTGGCTACCTTTATTGAGGCCACTGCCTCTGGATAAACAAAATCTATTTTTGTAAACCCATCGAAGTTTTTTTCCTTATCCAAGTATTGCGAAAAAACATGCTTTTCCGTATACGTTGTACCGCATATCTGAAAAACAGGCAACAATGCCGTAGGTCCCCATGCTGTTATACTGTTCCATCTGTCTGCCAATGTTTCTGGAGCAACTGTCCCCATCAAACTGGTACATGTCGCATCCACAGATACCACCTTGCCTATTGCTCCCGATTTTACCAACAAAAGCAGTCTAGTATATGCTGTGGCATACGCTGTCTTGATAGCATCCATCAAAACTACATTATTGTTCCTAGCCAGCTCAAACAACTCCCTGCACTGTGCTTCGCTAGTTGCAATAGGTGATTCACACAGTACATGCTTGCCTGATTTGATAGCTGATTTGATCACCTTATAATGTCGCTGCGGATGAGATATCAGATAAATAGCATCTTCCTTTTCAGCAGAATCATCTGTCAATACCTCAATGCCATTGACGAATTTTCCTTCTCGAATAATCTTCCTAGCTATACCGTTATCTTCATATACGCGAATTTTTAGCTTTCGCTTATCTGAACGCACCTGAGTACTTGAAACTCCCTCTGTTCTAGGTAAATATACTACCTTGCAATATTCATTTAGATAGTCAAATTTACCAAGCCAATCAGAACCAACAGTAAATATGTCTATATCGTATCTGCGAATATCATCTATCTTTTGTCCTTCATATTCTTCTACTATTATCTCATCTGCCAATCCAGTAGCCTTGACACCTTCAATACGCTCCATTAGAGATTGTTGAACATTTATTTTGCCACGATTTTTGTCAAAATTATCTGCCGTAACGCCTACAATAAGATAATCCCCCAGTGCCTTGGCTCTTTCTAATAGTCTTTTGTGTCCATAATGCAACAAATCATATGTACCATAAGTTATTACCTTTATCATATTTTATCCTACCATGCAATTTTTTATACCAAAACAAGCCTATGAGCACTGCTCATAGGCTAAATACTGTCTGAAATTATGTATAATCCCATCTTAAAAATAAGCACGGAAAAACACCACCCTACCATTGCCTTTGCGATATCAAGCCTGTTGCTAGCAGGCACGAAAAATATCATTTGCTATCATTATTTCATAACATACGATATGCGTTTCTATAACATCAACAAACAAATCGATAAGATGCATTACATTCATGTCGTCCACGGATGTAGTTACACGTCATCTACAAATGTAGTTACAATAATCATATCACTATGTCATCTATCGATTTTCAGTGACAACAACAATCATCACACTCGTATCTCCTTGCGCTACAATGTATATCGTAAATACATCGTATAATATTAACAAGCAAATTGCTAATATACACTACATCTATATTAGCCACTAATGTAGTCATACATCTTTTGAATGTCATCTATTTGACATACTCACCACGGCTAAAGCCAGGATATTCTAGGATATTAACGAACCGTACCTGCCAAAACGGCAGGTCTTACGAGTTCTCTCCACAATGGACAATGCCCTGCCCATATACTTCATACTAACATATCCTTTATCTTTTGTCCGCCTTCAATTGCTTACGCAAATTCGGTGGACGTGCCTTATATTCCCATAGCTTAAAGGCAAGGAGCTTTACGGCACAATTTGGTAAGATTACAATATATGTGAGACCTTTTACTATACAAAAAATGGTTGAGTGTTATCGAATCTTAATCGCCAAACCAAAAATCTATAAGGAGGAACTCAACCGCTATGAATATTGTAACGCACTCACATAGATATTTGCCACACAAAATTCATTCTAATTTTTCTAAAATATATATTTTTTTAATAATATACGACCTATTACAAAAACATTTTTCCTTTATAAAAATTCTTATTCAAAACTATATAACAATCCCCTAAAAAATATTGCCGTATGCCTTACAGCATACGGCACAAAATTTTATGCAAACTAAATATTATATTTAGCGTAATATTTATTGCGAATTTTTTCATCATTGATTACCTGAGTAATTGAATTAGTATGCCCTTCACTCATCAAACGACTTATCAGCTGTCCCATGCGTGCTTCGCCAGCAGATTTTCCTTTGCTTATCCCCTGTTTTAATCCTTGCTCCAAGCCTTGCTCCAAGCCTTGCTCCAAGCCTTGCTTCAAGCCCTGTTCACGACCTTGTTCATGGCCTTCCTGCCAGCCATCTTTGCGGCAATACTCCATAAATGAATTATAATCCATAATAGCCATCTCTCTATTAAGATATTGGCGACGTTCCTCTGTACTAGCCAAAAATTCCCTTGCCGCCTGCATGGCTGTGCTAATCGCTGCTTCACTCATCGCCAACTCCTCCTTTTCCTTGGCTGTCATTTTATTGGCAAAATAACTAAGCCATCTTTCCATACGAGTCATGTTTTGTGGCTTTTTTCCTGATGCATTTTTATACTTAGGAATTTCCAAAAAATGCAGCTCCATATCTTGGTTCAGCCTATCACCAGTTTTTATGTTGTACACGCTGTACATAGAATGTGGCTCTTCCTGCGGAAGCACACAGTAACTTAACAAATTTATGGTTATTGCTGGCTTAAGATTTTGATATAATTTTCCAGCAGGCAAGGATAGCAAATACATGCGTGACCAATAAAACAAGGTCCTGCGCTCCATATTGTGCTGATTGATAACCTGCACCTCGATATCGACCTGTTCGCCAGAATCCAATACACAGGCAACATCCAGCCGTCCCAGCTTGTCCATAGCATTATCTGGCACCAGTTCAGACTGATTGAAGCTCAAATCCTTGATTTCATTTGGCAAATAACCTTCCAAAACTGCATTAAGAAAATCTATTGTTATCTGCTTGCGCTCCTCACGCCCAAAGATAAATTTGAACAGCACGTCATTTAGTGGATTGTAATGAGATTCATCAACTTCCAATACTGAAACTTCTTCATGATTCATTCGCTCATCTCCTCTACTTCAACCTATGACTATGCTTATATTTTACCACACAAGCATAAAACCATCAATGAATCTGCTATTTATCTCAAGCCTTCCACTGTAATGTTACAATAGATATGGTGAAACCTTTCAACCTGCCATTTGCCACATATAAGCTATGAAGCTTTACATATCTGCTTTTCTGCGGAAGGTTATGCATGCCCAGCCTTTGTTTTCCAGCCGTTCTACAATACCGTAGCCATGTGCCTCGGCTGCTGCCAAGACGTCATCTATCCTGTCCTCAATAATGCCGCTGGTCAAAAGAGTGCCGCCCTGCTCCAAATGCTCATCGAGCTGGTCAAAGAGGCGGATGATAATATCCGCAATGATATTGGCGATGACTAATTCTGCCTTGCCATGAATATTTTGCATTAGGTCGCTTTGGACAACAGATATTATATCTTGAACATTGTTCTGCTCCAAATTTTCCTGCACGATTTTTAGTACTGAATCGTCATAGTCAACTGCTTGAATATTTGTTGCTCCCAGCTTGGCAGAAATAATGGACAGAATACCTGAGCCTGTGCCTACATCAAAGACGGTCATGCCATGCTTGACCAGCTTTTCTAGCTGGCGGATGCACATGGATGTGGTAGCATGGGTGCCCGTGCCAAAGGCTGCGCCTGGGTCTAGCTCGATGACTACCTCATCGTCCTGTGGCTGATAATCCTCCCAAGTTGGCTTGATGACAACCTTCTCACCCGGCTTTTCTGTGTGGAAATACTGTTTCCATGTGTCAGACCAATCCTCGTCCTGCAGCTCGGCTGTGGTCAGTATGTTTGGAGCTGTATTTACGCCACGCGCTTTTAACGCCTTGATTTCCTGCTTCAAGGTCTGAATCCGTCCCTCTAATTCGCCATTAACTGGCAGATAAGCTCTTTCTACAACTATTTCTGTTTCCTTGGCAATAGGAATATCCGTGTAGTCCCACTTGCCAGAGGTTATATAGTCATTTACCAGCTCCGGGTCTTCGATAACCACGCCAGCCGCTCCCAAATCCCGAAAAATCTCTGCAATCAGCTCCACTGCCTCATGGCTGGTCTGTATGCTAATCTCACACCATTTCATAAACGTCCTCCTCTATGTAAAAAAATAAAAAACAGATGCTACAGTTATATTGTAACATCTGCCTCTCATTTAGTCGAATAAATCCTAATTTGTCGAGCTGTTTGTCCAAACTTTTTAGATGCATTTTAAGTACATTCACTGCATTTTCCTGTAGGCATGGCATATAACCCTTTCAGGCACGTTCGCACTATGGATGTGAGCCTCACGCTGCTAAACTCATTTAACCGCATGAAAATATTTACGGCGTAAATATTTTCATGCGGTTAAATTCGTTAAGAAGCGAGGCTCACATACATGCCTGTGCAGGGTATATGCCATGTCTTTCAGTTCGTGCAATCAGTGTGCTTTCTCGCCTTTACAAGTAGTGTCAAGACAAGAAAGCAGGGTGATTCGACAGCAGCCAGAGGTACATGACACTTTTGAGTCGGAGGAGCCGTGCTTTTGCCTGCGAAATCGTGTGCGTCAGGATAGCCCATCAGGTAGGGTCATTTCGCTCCGACAGAGCAAAAATCCGTCATGACCGTCGGCTGCATATCAAAAAATTACGATTTTGCACGAATAAAACAGCAAAAGATAGTACCCTAAGAAAACCCTTGCTGAGCCTCGGTGCTTAATGAGTTCAAGCCGTAGAGGCGTAGAACGAATTTAGCATCCGCTAGGCTCAGTTAGGAGCGAGAGCGAGTTTTCGTAGGTACTATCTTTGCTGTTCGGATTTGTACTATGTATAATTGTGATTAGCCCTACAAATCAGGATTATACCGCCCAGTTTATTTCAAAAAAATCGCCATGATGTGCACACGCACACATCACAGCGATTTTTGCAGCTCTGATAATCTTCTATCTGCAGAAATTAATCCTTAAATATTTTTTTGATTTTATTCAGCCAGCTATCCTGTTCTGGATTCACCTTGTCGCCGCTGATATCGCCAAATTCTTTCAGCAACTCCTTTTGGCGTTCTGACAATTTCTGCGGTGTCAAGACCTTGATTTTTACGTGCTGGTCGCCGTTGCCGTTTCTCCGCAGCATCGGAATACCCTTGCCGCGCAGACGCATTACCGTACCAGACTGCGTGCCTGGTGCAATCTTCATCTCTACCTTGCCATGAATGGTCGGCACCTCGATGGTATCGCCCAGTGCAGCCTGAACAAAGGTGATAGGCACCTGGCACAATACATCATATCCCTCACGGGTAAAGAGCTCATGCGGCTTGATGTATACATAAACATACAAATCGCCGCTAGGACCGCCCCGACGGCCTGCCTGGCCGCCGCCAGCAACCCTGATGCGCTGTCCCTCATCAATGCCCGCTGGAATCTTGACCTTGATAGTCTTAGTCACCTTCTTCTGACCACGGCCGCCACATTCCTTGCACGGCGTCTTGATAATCTTGCCCGTGCCGCCGCAGCGCTCGCAGACGTGGGAATTTACCATGCGCCCAAATGGCGTATTGGCATAGGACTGCACCTGTCCAGAGCCATGACACTGCGGACACTCTTCTGGACTCGTGCCCTTGGCTGCACCAGTGCCGCCACAGGCAGTACAGTTTTCAGTACGTGGCACACGCAGCTCCTTTTCTACGCCAAAGGCTGCCTCCTCAAAGGTCAGCTCAATATCTATGCGCAGATCCGCCCCCTGCTCTGGGCCATTGCGGCGAGCCTGACTGCGGCCGCCGCCAAAAAATGTATCAAAAATATCGCCAAAGTCACCAAAGCCGCCGCTGCTAAAGCCACCAAAGCCGCCAAAGCCGCCAGCACCCGCACCGCCAGCGCCGCCGCCATGAGCAAAGGCATCATGGCCGAACTGGTCATACTGGGCTTTTTTCTGCGGGTCCTTGAGCACATCATAGGCCTCATTGATTTCCTTCATGTGCTTCTCGGCATCTTCCTTGTTGTTCAGATTGCGGTCAGGGTGATATTTAATCGCCATTTTACGGTAGGCTTTTTTTATTTCATCATCAGAAGCTCCCTTTTTGATACCGAGAACCTCATAATAATCCCGCTTTTCGCTCATTTATCTCACCTTTACCTGTTATACACAAATATGAGCTGCCACCTCTAGGCAGTGACAAACGACACATACACCAGGGCGGCAGCCCATACTTAAAATTTCATCTTATTTGCTTTCAGTAAACTCGGCATCAATCACATCATCGTCCTGCTTGCCGCCAGACTGCTGCTGTCCTGCCTGACCACCCTGCTGGCCGCCTGCTGCCTGCTGAGCCTGCTGATAAGCAGCTGCACTGATAGCATGCAATGGCTCCTGCAGTTCCTCGGTAGCCTTTTTGATAGCCTCGGTATCAGTGCCCTTCAAGGCTTCCTTTACCTTCTCGATAGCAGCCTTGGCCTTGTCTACCTGGCCTGCGTCAGCCTTGTCGCCCATTTCCTTGATGAGCTTCTCAGCCTGATATACCATAGAGTCAGCATTGTTGCGAATCTCAATGCCTTCCTTCTGCTTCTTGTCCTCTGCTGCGTGAGCCTCGGCTTCCTTAACCATGCGGTCAATATCATCCTTGCTCATGCCGCTGTCGGACTGGATGGTAATGTTCTGGGACTTGCCAGTGCCCAAATCCTTGGCAGATACATGCACGATACCGTTGGAGTCAATATCGAAAGTAACCTCAATCTGAGGAACTCCACGAGGAGCAGGTGGAATATCGGTGAGGCTGAAACGACCGAGAGTCTTGTTGCCAGCAGCCATTTCACGCTCGCCCTGCAAAACATGAATCTCAACAGCAGGCTGGTTATCAGCTGCGGTGGAGAATACCTGACTCTTAGAAGTAGGGATAGTTGTGTTGCGCTCGATAATCTTGGTGCAAACGCCGCCCAAAGTCTCAATACCCAAGGACAGAGGAGTTACATCCAGCAGAACTACATCCTTGGCATTGGTCTCATCGCCAGAGAGGATGCCGCCCTGAATAGCAGCACCAACAGATACGCACTCATCAGGGTTAATGCCACGATGAGGCTCCTTGCCCAAGTACTTGCGTACAGCTTCCTGAACGGCAGGGATACGGGAAGAACCGCCGACCATCAAAACCTTGGTAATCTCGCTGCTGGAAATGCCTGCATCTTCCATAGCCTTGCGGGTAGGAATCATGGTACGCTCAACCAAGTCAGCAGTCAGCTCATCGAACTTGGCACGGGTCAAGGTCAGATCCAAATGCTTAGGGCCAGTAGCGTCAGCAGTGATAAATGGCAGGTTGATGTTAGTGGAAACCATGTTGGACAGCTCAATCTTGGCCTTTTCAGCAGCCTCGATAACACGCTGTGCACTCATCTTGTCTGCGGACAAGTCAATGCCATTTTCCTTCTTAAACTCCTCAACAATCCAGTTCATGATAGCATGGTCGAAATCGTCGCCGCCCAAATGGGTATCACCATTGGTAGCACGAACCTCGAATACGCCATCCTCGATGTCCATGATGGACACATCGAAAGTACCGCCGCCAAGGTCGAATACCAAAACTGTCTGGGTCTCGTCCTTGTCAATGCCATAAGCCAAAGCTGCTGCGGTAGGCTCGTTGATGATACGCAGTACATCCAATCCTGCAATCTGGCCGGCATCCTTGGTAGCCTGGCGCTGGCTGTCGTTGAAGTAAGCAGGAACAGTGATAACTGCCTTGTCTACCTTCTCGCCCAAATAAGCCTCGGCATCAGCTTTCAGCTTCTGCAGGATCATGGCAGAAATCTCTGGCGGAGTGTAGCTCTTGCCATCGATAGTAACAGTGTAGTTCTTCTCGCCCATGTGACGCTTGATAGAAGAAATGGTGCGGTCAGGATTTGACACAGCCTGACGCTTTGCCAGCTGGCCTACCAAACGCTCGCCAGTCTTGGTGAAGCCGACAACGGACGGGGTAATCCTGCTGCCCTCTGGATTTGTAATAACGGTAGGCTCGCCGCCTTCCATAACGGATACTACAGAGTTGGTAGTACCCAAATCAATACCAATTACCTTAGACATAATCTATTTCCTCCTTATATAATAAGAACCTTTACAAATTTATATATCAGCTATTTGCTACAACCTGAACCATAGCAGGGCGGATAACCTTGCCCTTGACCATGTAGCCCTTTTGCAGCTCCATAGCAATGGATTCATCCTCAAGGTCTGGATTCTCCACGCGCATCACTGCCTGATGGAAGTTTGGATCAAACTTGGCATCCGTGGTATCAATCTTTTCCAGTCCCTTGTTTTTCAATATTTCAGCCAGCTGGTTGTAAATCATCTCTACGCCCTGCTGGAACTTGGCACCATCAGTTGCCTCAGCTGCCATTGCCCTGTCGAAATTGTCCAGCATTGGCAGAAGATCCTTGATGAAATCCTGCACCACCATGTTGGATAATTCCTCTTTTTCCTGGCGGGTACGACGGCGGAAATTCTCGAAATCCGCCTGCAGGCGCTTCATGCGCTCAACGCCCTCGGAAAGCTGCTTCTTGACGGCCTCCAGCTCATCAGCTGCCTCCTGTGCCTCATCTTCCTGCGGCTCAGCCTCATCAGCTTCGGCACTCTCTGCCTGAGCCTCGTCGACCTTTTCAGCATCAGCTGCCTCGTTCTCGGCAGCAGCTTCGGCAGTCTCTTTCTCTATATCTTCATTTTTCTTCATTTCTTCATTCTCCAAAGGCATTAACCTTCACCTCTTCATATTTTCTACCAATGCAACCGCTTGATTACCTCAGTGAGATTTTGATTCATATAATTCAGCAAGGACATGGTCTTGCCATATTCCATGCGGGTCGGCCCCAGCACCGCCATAGACCCCAGCAGCTCCCCATCCAAATGATAGGTAGCAGTGATGATGCTGCAGTCCTTGATGCCGCTGTAGTCATTCTCCTGTCCAATGCTGACGGTAAGGCCATCGCCTAGATGAGCCTTTAGGATGTCCTTCATCAGCTGGTCCTTTTCCAGCATGACCAGCAGCTCCTTTACCTTGTCCACATCGTGGTACTCAGGCTGTTCGAGCATCTCTGCCGTACCGCCCAGATAAAGGCGCTCCTTTTTCTGCGAATCAAGTGCCCTATTGATCAGCTGCAACGCCGATTCATAAAGGCCGCTGTCGCCAATCTCTCCCTCAATCTGCTTCAGGCTGCTCTTTTGGATAGCCCCCAGCGTATGCCCAGCCAAGCATTCATTGATGACAGCCGCCATGCGCTGAAAATCTTCAAACGAAGCTCCATCTGGCATCTCCATAATCCTGTTTTCCACAAAGCCGGCATCCGTCATCAGCACTGCAATAACCCGATGGTCATCCAGCGGCAAAAACTGCATGCAGCGAAACGCCGCCTGCGATAGCTGCGGTGCCAGCACCAACGAAACATTCTTCGTCAGGCGAGAGATTATCTTGGCAGTTTCCTGAAAGACCTGGTCAACCTGCTGTACCTTATTGCGATACCATTTGTTGATCACAGCCTTCTCATCCTCGCTCACAGGCTTGACAGGCAAAAGCGAATCCACGTATAGCCGATAGCCCTTGGAGGAAGGAATCCTGCCAGAGGAGGTATGAATATGCTCCAAATATCCCAGCATCTCCAAATCCGCCATTTCGTTGCGGATGGTAGCGGAGCTGACCCCTAGGTCATATTTTCTGGCCAAGGTTCGAGAGCCGACAGGCTCGGCAGAGGATATATAATCCTGAACTACAGCCTGCAAAATTCGCTTTTTGCGATCATCAAGCCCCTTCAACATTTTTCAGCCTCCTCTTGTTAGCACTCCAACTAAGTGAGTGCTAACTTATGAACATAATATACCTCTTATTTGTCAAAATGTCAATAAGTCAAAGTAAAAATATTTTTTTATAAAAGAAATTCTGCAAAAACTTGATTGCCGTATTTCATCCCCAACGGAGTTAGGGCAATCCCTCTGCCTGTATACTGCAGCAGTCCTTGCGCTGCCAGCTTCTCTATAGCAGTACCGTATACCGAGGACAAATCCACGGCAAATTTGCTTTGAAACTCGTCTGCAGCGATGCCTGCCGCCGTCCGCAAGCCCAAAAAGCAAAACTCCTCCATATGAGCCTTTTTATCAACTCTTTCTTCTATGGAAGCTGGCAATTTTCCTTCACTGAGAGCTTCGATATAATCATCTATTTCCCTTGGATTTTCGTACCTCACGCCCTGCCAATAGCTATGCGCCCCCGAACCAAGGCCTAGATAATCCACATCTTGCCAGTAGGACAGATTGTGCTTGCTCTCGTGGCCGGGCAGGGCATAGTTGGATATTTCATAGCGCTGATACCCTGCTTGCGGCAGCCGTGCCACGATATAATCATGCATTTCTTCCACCAGCTCACCATCAGGCAAATGCAGCTTGCCCATATTTTCCATGCGCTGAAAAGCAGTGCCATCCTCTAGCTGCAGCCCGTAAACAGATATATGCTGGATAGGAAGTGCCAAGGCTTTTGCTACCGACTGCGCCAAAATTTTCATATCCTGCCCAGGCAAGCCGTAAATCAAATCAAGGCTGAGATTCGCAAACCCCAGCCTATGCGCCAACTCGATGGTATCAGCCGCTTCTTTAGCTGTATGGATTCTGCCGATTGTCTTTAGGCACGCATCATCAAAGGATTGTACGCCCACGCTGAGGCGATTTGCGCCTGCCTGGCGCAAAAGCAGCAATTTTGCCCTGTCCACCGTCCCGGGATTCAGCTCTACCGTAAATTCCTCGGCTTTTTCCACGGCGATATATTTTCTTACTATGCACAGCAGTTCCTTGAGCTGATTATAATCCAGCGCTGTCGGCGTGCCGCCGCCTATATAGATGGTTCTAGGAGAAAACTTCTCGTTTTCATCCAAACAGCTAGTTTCGGCACATAGCTTTTCGCTACCCCCTAATAGGGTACTGCTTTCGTTATTTTGACTGTCTGCTTCCCGCAGTTTTTGCCCCAGCAAACAAAATTCCAGTTCTAATGCCTTTAGGTAGCTGTCTATGCTTTTTTCCTTTCCAGCAAAGGATGGAAAATCGCAGTAAAAGCACTTTTGCCGACAGAAGGGAATGTGTATGTACACGCCAAATTTCTTCATCACAAAGCATCCCTTCCCCTGTTTGCCAGCATGATAATCACAGCCTCCAGCTCCACCAAGTCCCCCTGTCCTGTCTTGAGCCAAAAATCCGCATCTGACAGGGCAAGCAACGCCTTGGGCAGCAGTCCCCTTGGAAAAGCGGCTGCCTCTCTGGCGGTCTTTTCGGCAATAAAGGGCGGCTGACCCAGTCTGCCAGCCAGCGCCCTGCCGCGTATGCCCTGTGCCAAAAGGGACTGCGCCTGCCACCAAAGCCGTATCTGCCTCGCCAAAAGACCTATCGTCATGGCAAAATAAACGCCGTTGTCCTGCAGTTTTTGAAAAAGCTGCAATGCCCTGGCGGTATGGCCTGCGCCTATGGCGTTGAGCATAGCAAAGCTGGATATTTCCGGCACATCCGAAAATGCCATCAGAAGATGCCGCTTCGTAATCCTCCGCTCCTCTGTCCCCAAGAAAAGTGCCAGCTTTTCCATCTCCCTATTGAGAAAGGCTAAATCCACCGTCTGCATACTGCTCACAGCCCCGACCAGATATTCGTATGCCTGCCTGTCCATGCTCTTGTTCAGCTCCTGCAGCTTGCCCTGCAGCCAATCTCCGATATTGCCAGCCCTTATCGGCTCAGATTCCATAATGATGCCAGCCTCGGCGATTGCCTTGTACAGCTTTTTCCGCTTGTCTGGCTTGCCATGGTATTCAAAAATCACATAGCTGAACTCCGGCAGATTCTGTAGCATGGCAAAAAACTTTTCTTCCAGCTTTTTGCCGACTTCTCCCTTGTCCTTGAAAAGCGATGCCGACTTGACCAAGATAACATTTTTATCCGTCAAAAAAGGTACTGACTCTGCCATGGTCATAATCTCGCTCAGCGATGCGCCATCCGCCACCTGCACATCCTCGACAGGGCACTGCCATATCTTTAGCAGTGCCTCCTTCGCCTTATCTATATAGTAGCCTTCCTCGCCTGCCAGCAGATACAGATGGCTTGTTTTACCGCCCCGAAGCCCTGCCATCAGCTCGCCATATTTCATTTATCATCACTGCCTTCTTGCTATATTGAATAAAAAAATGTATAATAAAGGCAAGAGGATACTGTTAGACGGTTGCCCCAGTATAGACGTTTTAAGAAAGACCGCCTAAAGTTTGAAGCAGAGGCGGTCTATTCTTATGCCTTGATTGCCACAATGATCAGCAACACTAAAACCAGCGCGAAAAAGAAATCGTACATAGTCATAGGCATAGCCCCCTTTCAGGGGCAGGATTAACCGCCTACCGTTTAGATACACCTCTTGCTCCGTATATTCTAACAAAAAAAATATTATATAGCAAACAAAAATCCGCCTGTATTCCCCAATACAGACGGATTTTTTTGGAGCCACGCGCTCCTTTGCCTATCAATTACTTTTCTCTCACTATGAAGCCATAACGCTCCAGGAGATTGAAAAACTGTCCCAATCTCGGCAATAACGGCTCAGCCTTTTCCCCAAAATGACTGTGCACTGCCTCAGATACAGTTTTGATGTCGTGGCTGGACACAAGCTCCTGCCACACAAAGCTGCCCAATTCATCCAGCTTGATATAGCTGACAGACGGGCGCTTGAATACCTTTTGAGCTATGGAAGCAAACATCCCCTTATGCACCATAGCCAGTTCTACCATGCCATCCTCTAGGACCTTCCATTGCAGTCCTGGATGGCGATGATACCGCAGGTCAAGAATATTTTTAGCCTTTAGCATGCTTTTTGCCTGCTTCGATGAAGTAGATAAAGATAGCAATCAGAACAATGAATGCCATTAGACCGCCCAGATTCTCCAAGCCAAAGACAGCAGACATATCCGTATCTACGTTCATCACTGCCAAGAGTGCCAGCACGATGCCGACAATGCCCTCGCCGGCAATCATGCCAGAAGCCATCAGCGTGCCGCTGTTGATGGCAGCTTCCTTGACCTGCTCGGACTTGTATTTCTTTGCCTCCCAGATGCGGCGGATAAGGCCGCCGACAAAGAGAGGCGCGGTCAGATGTACAGGCAGATACAGGCCAATCGCAAAGGCAAGCACCGGAATCCCAAGAAGCTCAACTACAACGGCTGCCGCTGCGCCCATGAGTACCAAATCCCATGGCAGATTTGCCGTGATAACGCCCTCGACAATCATCTTCATGAGCATGGCCTGCGGTGCTGCCAGCTCCTTAGAGCCAAAGCCCCATGCCGCATTCAAAAGGTACAGAACGCCGCCTACGGTCAGAGCCGCCACAGTTACGCCGATTACCTCGCCAATCTGCTGCTTGACAGGAGTAGCACCGAGAATATAGCCAGTCTTTAGGTCCTGGGAGGTATCGCCAGCAATAGCCGCTACGATACAGATAACAGAGCCAATAGCAATAACTGCCATCATGCCCTCATGGCCTACATTGCCCGCTGCTACGAAAATCATGCTGATAAAGAGCAATGAAGCAATGGTCATGCCAGAAACAGGGTTGTTACTGGAGCCTACGATGCCGACGATACGGGAAGACACCGTAGCAAAGAAAAATCCGAAAATAACCACCAGCAAAGCGCCAACCGGACTGATTGGTATAATCGGCACAAGCACTTCGTACTGCCAATGCTACAACGCCGGCAATAATCACCTTCATCGGCATATCCTTGTCAGTACGAAGTGCTCCGCTGCCGCCGCCAAAGCTGCCAATGGACTTCTTGAAGGTATCGACAATCAAAGGCAATGCCTTGATCAGGCTGATAATGCCGCCTGCTGCCAAAGCGCCAGCACCGATATATCTGCCGTAGCTGCTCCACATAGCGCCAGGACTCAGTTCCGCTATTACCTTGGTAGCAGGAAAAACAGTCTCATTTGCACCATAAAAGGCAATACAAGGCAAAAGGCAGAACCACATAAGGATAGAGCCTGAAAACAATACCGAAGATACGCGATAGCCACAGATATAGCCTACGCCCAAAAGTGCCGGCAATACGTCCATGCCGATTTCAGAACCCTTGTAACGCTCAAAGCTATAGCCAATCTCGCTTGGGAAAATCTTGAGGCCATCAGCAATGAACTTGTAGATAGCTGCAATGCCAAAGCCAGCAAAAATAGTCTTGGCGCCAGAACCATCTCCCTCGCCTGCCTGCAAAATCTTGGCACACGCCGTCCCCTCTGGATACGGCAGCACGCCATGCTCCTTGACGATAAGCGCCTTGCGCAGGGGAACCATGAACAAAACGCCCATAACGCCGCCGATAAAGGCAACAGTGGCAATCTCTGCGATAGAAGGAATAGCAGTATCGCCCCATTCCTGTGCCCACATAAACATGGCTGGCATGGTAAAGATACAGCCTGCTGCAATTGATTCACCAGCAGAACCAATGGTCTGAACCATATTGTTCTCCAAAATGGAATCACGCTTCAGCAAGACACGAATTACAGCCATAGAGATAACGGCTGCCGGGATGGATGCAGATATGGTCATACCTACACGCAGTCCCAGATAGGCATTAGCACCGCCGAACAAGACTGCCAGCAGCATGCCTACCACTACAGAAACCGCCGTCAATTCCAAGGGAGATTTCTCCGCTGGAATGTAAGGCTTGAATGTTTCCTTTTCCACTAGAAAATACCTCTTTTCATAAAAAATATGTGTTCGTCATGCAGAAATTCATACGGATATTGTATTCTGCACAAACGTTATGATTTTACCATAATAAAGGACTACTTTCAATAGCGGTATGTTCTATTTTCTCAGGGAAGCATCATATTTTTCTGCATATTGGCAAATATGTATTAATTATTTATCTTAACCGAGGCATATCCCTGCAATTCAAGAAATTCCTTCCGAAAATAAATAATTATTTATTTTATCTTATCCCTTCTGCAACTTCCGAAAGGCTTCCACCCTGATTTTGCTTCCATCGGTTTTAAATACAATTGCTCCCTGCTTGTCTGTACGCAGGATTTCTGCCTTGGTGCATGCCGATATGCGTTCCAGTATTTCCTTGTGAGGATGTCCGAAACTATTGTTGTAGCCGCAGGATATGACCGCCCAGCGCGGCTTCACCCCTTGCAGAAATGCCTCGCTGCTAGAGGTGCGGCTGCCGTGATGCCCGACCTTGAGCACCGTGCTCTCCACATTTACGCCGCTTGACAAAACCTGCTCCTCCTGTGCCTGCACCAAATCTCCTGTAAACAAAAAGGAAGCCTTGCCGTAGCTTACCCTTATCAGGTTGGAAAACTCATTGCCCGTAGCCTGAAGCTGGCTTTTTTGCCCCCTTGCCAGCTCCGGCGAATAAAGAATCTCTATCTTTACCCCATCAAGTTCCCAGCTTTCGTGCTCCTTTAAGGGTACGAGGAGCTTTTCGACCTTGCCTGCCTCGCCCCTGCCAAAGGCTCTGAGATAATCTGCCGTCCCCTCATGCCCGATACAAATGGCTCTCACAGGTATCTTAGCCAAGATGCCGCGCACGCCTGCCGCATGGTCATCATGGGCGTGGGTCAGAAAGATATAATCCAGTTCCCTGATGCCGTAATGCCAAAGATACGGCACATCTACCATGCGTCCGATGTCATAGCCGCCCTCGCGAATGCCCCCGGTATCTATCATAAAGGCTCTGCCATGCGGCGTAATCACAAGAGCGCTGTCCCCCTGCCCTACGTCAATAAAATGCACCTGCATTTCCCTTTTGCCAGCGGTATTTTGCCAGACCAGCACTATGAGCAGGATTCCCAGCAAGACAGTCCCCCAAAGCTCTTTTTTTCCTAAAGACTGGAGACAAATCGCACGCAGCCGCTTCCCTAGCAAAAGCACTTGCCGTCTGAACGCAGGCTCTCTCATCGCCAATAAAAATCCCAAGGCTGTATAATAAACAGCACAGCCAAGCCACCCAAAGGCCGGCATATATATCTGGCTTCCCGGCAATGCCGCTACCTGGCGTGACAGCTCATATACTACGCCTAGCGCCACGCTTGCCAGCAAAAAAATCATCTTCCCTGCCACGGGAAGCAGGCTCGCTACCAAGCCAGCCAAAAGCCCTGCCACGATGATCCATTCCACGATGGGGGCGATAATCAGATTTGCCAGCATCGAGCTTAAAGAAAGCACGTTGAAATACCAAGCAATCACTGGCAGCACCGAAAGCTGTGCTCCGATGGTGACAGCCATGCTGTCTGCCACGAACACGGGCAGCTTTTTTCTCAAACCCTCTCGCAAGACGGGCGCTAGATACAAAAGACCTGCAGTTGCCCCAAAGGACAACTGAAAGCTGATGTCAAAAAGCCACAGTGGCGAGTACAGCAAAAGTCCCAAGGCTGTAAGTGCCAGGATATGCTGGGCATCCCTCTCCCTGCCCATGGCAAGAGCCAGCAAGGTCAATATCCCCATGATGGCCGAGCGGATAACCGGCGGTATTGCTCCAGCCAGAAGACTGTAAAACAAGATGACTCCCGTAGCCAGCGCCGTGGTCGCCCTTGGCGGCATATGCAAAAGCCTCCCCACGATATTCGCCGTGCCAGCCATCAGGGTAATGTGCGAGCCAGATACCGAGAGGATATGCACAATGCCTGTTATGGTAAAGGCTTCCAAAAGCTCTGGTCGTATTCCCTCATAACCGCCAAAGAGCATGGCAAAAATCGCCGCTGCATCCTGAGCAGGCATAATCTTTGCCATATATTTGCTATAACTGCTGCGAACGCTTTCCGCCAGCCTTGCCAACGAATGCTCCTCTCGTGCCTCTATGGTGAGGCTATGCTTGCCAATCGTCGCCCTGCCGACAATGCCCTTTGCCCTGTTGCTCATGGCCGTATTCATCCGCCCCGGATTGCCATAATCATGAAATTCGCTTATCGTGCCTACAAACTGGATACCGTCCCCTATCTGCCCATAGGCGGCAGCTTCTCCCTTAGCGCCTGTATCATCCTTGCAAGCATTATCTGCTAAGACCGGATTTTTCTCTTGCTGAGGAATTGATTTTTTTAATGACTCCTCTCCCCCATACGCCAGCAATTTTCCCCGTACTGGCTGAACCTGTTTCTTTCCCTGCTGTATTTTCTCCACCTGCACAACATAACGCAAATGAATCTTTCCGCTGTCGTCCTGACGAATACTAACAGGCTCTGCCAATGTTCCCTGTATTTTGACCTGCTGTCCAGCCATCTTCATCACATTGTCATCGCCTATATTTGTGGCAAAGTAGTATCTTCCTGCTCCCAGCAACACTACTGCCAGCAAAAGACTCAGCCATGATAATTTGTGCCCTCGCCGTATTAATACTGCTCCTAGCAGCATACACAATAAGGCTGCCAAAAACATAGCACCCATATACGCACGACCAGCAGCAAAGCTATACCCAAGCAAAATTCCTATGCATAGTCCTACCAACAGCAGATTGACAAAAGCCTTGGGATATTGTCCATAGTTTTTTTGCTTATCCGTTCCCTCTTTCATGCCATCTTATACCTCGCTATCTCCCTGCACACTCCTGCAATATGTTCTCATACACTCGTCCGCCATAAGCTATGAACAGCGAGCATATTGTTAGATAGCAATTTGGTCCTTTAGCTTGGCATATTTGGCCTTGCCTATGCCCTTGACCTGCTGCAAATCCTCAGGGGATTGAAACGCACCGTTTGCCTCGCGATAGTCAATAATTCTCTGCGCCATGGCAGGGCCTATGCCCTTCAGCTTTCTCAGGCCATCCGCATCGGCTGTATTGATATTGACAACTTCCCCTCCACTGTCTGAGGCAACATTCGAGGTATTGCGACTGGAGTTTTTCGCTGGCACAGCTTTGTTATTTCCCGATTTGCTTCCTACTGTTGAACCTTGTGCCATGTCAGGCGTGCCTGCGGGCATTTTTTTCGCCTCAACCCGAATCTCCATGCCATCCTTGATGCCTGCCGCCATATTCACCCTGCCGCTATCTGCCGTAGGCAGGAGTCCGCCGCATTGATTGACGGCATCTCCGACCCTGCCATCGAGCGGCAGATAGACTACGCCCGGCTTTGCCACCTCGCCTGTGACATACACTGCCGCCTTGTTCGGATTCAGCCTGTCATGATGCTCTGATACAGAGTCCAAATCTACAGCCTGACCGTCCTGATGATATTCATAGAAGCTAGTGCCTGCCACGAGGAGCAAGATGACCGCCAGCGCCCCCATAACCTTTTTATACATCGGCATTTTCCCACCCCCGGATGCTTTTCTCCACTATATCATCATGCCTGGCATTTTTCAATATGCCCAGATTTGCGCATATTATATATAGAGAAAAACATTAATCCTTCGGCAAATTTCTCAGAAAATAAAAAAAGACTGCCTCCCTGCTGAATTTTAGCAAGGAAGCAGTCCTTTTCGCCAAATATTTTATCGATTATCTACCTTGTCCATGCCTGCCATGTCGTGCTGGCTGAATCTCTGCCATGCCAGCTCCTCGAATTTGGTGCCAGGCTTGCCGTAATTGGTATATGGGTCAATGGAAATACCGCCGCGCGGCAGGAACTTGCCCCACACTTCCAAATACCTCGGCTCTAAGAGCCTTACCAAATCCTTCATGATGATATTTACAACATCCTCATGGAAATCGCCATGATTGCGGAAGCTGAAAAGATACAGCTTCAAGGACTTGCTCTCTACCATCTTGATGTCTGGCACATAGGAAATATAGATAGTAGCAAAATCCGGCTGACCAGTAATCGGGCACAGGCTGGTAAACTCAGGGCAGTTGAATTTTACCCAGTAATCCCTGTCCGGATGCTTGTTGTCAAAGGTCTCCAAAACCTCTGGCTTATAATCAAAATCATATTTGGTATGCTGATTGCCCAAAAGAGTAATATCAGGCATATTTTCCTTGTCCCTGCTCAAAAAATCTCCTCCTCTTTTATCCTATATTTACAGTTTGTCCTCTTCAGCAAAAAAGCTCTTTTCAAATTCCTCCGGCGGCTCCGGATGTCCGAAATAATATCCCTGAATACTGTCGGCATGACAAAAATCCCGCAGCAGCACATATTCCTCCTCGGTCTCCACACCTTCGATACAACAGGAAATATTCATGCTGTGACACAATTCAATCGTCGATTTTACGAGCTGGCGGTCAAATTCATTATCCGGATTGATAATATTTATCACAAATGCCCGGTCAATCTTGACAACGTCGCACGCCAAATGCTTAAGATAGGCAAGGGAAGAATACCCCGTACCGAAATCATCCATGGCAATCTTCATGCCCAGCCTGCGGAAGCGCTGGAACTGGGCGTTGACGTTGTTCCAATCCGAAACGATGGCGGTCTCCGTCAGCTCTAGGACAATCAAATGCGGTGAAAGGTCATACTTCTTGATACATTTCAGGGCAAATTCCTCAAAGCCTTTTTCCTTGATTTGCTCGTAGGATAGATTGATGCTGATTTTCATTCCCGGACATTTTTCCTGCCATGCCTTGCACTGCCTGACAGCCGTTTCAAAAATCCACCGACCCACGAGGATAATCATCTTGGTTTCTTCCAAAATACGCACAAACTCCATGGGCGAAACCATCCGCCCCTTGGGACTGCGCCATCTCAGCAAAGCCTCTGCCCCTAGCAGTTTCTGCGTCTTGGCATCGACCTGCGGCTGATAAAAAAGCGAAAAGCCGTCATAATCGTTTTCGATGCTGTCATGCAGCATATCCCGCATATTCAGTGACCTCAGCCAGCGGTTGTACTGCTCCTTGGTAAAGACAATATTTTTGTTCTTGCCCTCGCGCTTCGCCTGATCCAGTGCCGCCTCGCCATGCTTGTGCAGGACAAGGTAATCCTTGCCTCCCTGCGGATAGGACACCGTACCGGCTGAAATAGTGCAGAACATGCTCCTGCCCTCTACGACGTGCGGCAGGCAGATTGCCTTCTGAATGTCCTCGTAAAGGCTCTGGGCGGCTTCCACGTCCATGCCTGGCAGCACCAAGCCGAACTCATCGCCATCAAGCTTGTAAAGGCGGACGCCATCCGGCAAAAGCTTTTCTATCGCCTGAGCGGCTAGGCGCAGCATCATATTGCCGAACCGCCTGTTGTAGGACTCATTGATGATTTTAAAATTATCCAGTCCCAAAATCATCATCACGCCGTGGTCATACTCGCCATTGACCCTGACCAGTGCTTCCCTGACAGCCTGCTCAAACCTATATTTGCCCAAAAGGCCTGTATTGGCATCGGCCTGGTCCTTCTGCTCCATTTGAAAAATAACGCCGGCAAAAAGCTCTGGCTCGCCTGTATACTTGCTAAAAGCCACACGCCCGCAGCAGTGAATCCAAACGTAATTCCCCTTGACGTTCCGCACCCTGTAGACAGCATCATGTATATTGTCTGCCGGCGTATAGTTCTTGTGCAGCCTTACCTGAAAATCACTTCTGTCATCCGGATGGATAAGAGGCAGCCACACCTCCTCCATATCCGGAATGACCTCTGCCGGCATGCCAAAATCCGTTACCATATTGGGCGACAACATCAAGATATGTTCCTTGAGATCCTCGACAAAATAGTATTCATTAGAGGAAGCGCACAACAGTCTAAAATATCCCTGTATTCGTTTCAATATGGAATTTCTTGGAATCTGACATCGTTTGCTCATTCTCACCAACTCCGTGACCAAAATTATAATCCCTGCATTTCGTACAAATGGACTCTAACGAGGATAGAGACATCAGCTCAACTCCCCTGCCTATAGAGGATGTCAGGCATCGGACACCTCGTTATATCCCAAAACAGATATATTTTATACAAAAAACGCCCTCATGGCAATGCTTTCTCCGAATTTATATGCACAAAAAAAGCATGTGGACAACACGCTTTCACGTTCTGCCACATGCTCGTTAGATTTTTGCCGTCATGCTGACTGACAGCGTTATGCTGTTTATTTCTGCTGCTTTTTGCGCCTGGTCTGCCAGAATACGACGATGACAAACAAGATAAAGCCCGGAATATCCGTCAGAGTGCCAGGAATAATCATCAGGATGCCGCTTACAAACTGCATAACCCTTTCCGGCATGGTGCTTTTGTCTGCCAGATAGCCAATCAGCGAGGAGCTTACGCCGACCATGCCCAAGACAGCCGTAACGACAGCCATCAAGAGCCCCCCTGCCGTTGCGTTGATCATCAGCAGCTCCGGCGATGTAACAAAGATATACGGGATGATAAACGCCGCTATCGCCAGCTTGGAAGCATTAACACCCGTCATCAAAGGCTTGCCGCCGCTGATTCCCGATGCCGCATAAGCTGCCAGGGCAACAGGAGGAGTTACATCGGCGATGATGCCAAAATAGAATACAAACATATGTGCCGCTAAAGTAGGAACGCCTAGCTGCAGCAAGGCAGGAGCAGCAATCGTAGAGGTGATTACATAGTTTGCCGTGGTTGGCACTCCCATGCCCAAAATCAGGGAAGTAATCATGGTAAAGAACATGGTCGGCACTAGATAGCCGCCTGAGAGAGCCAAAAGTCCGGAAGCGAGCTTCAATCCAACGCCGGTCTTAGTCACTACGCCGATGATGATACCGGCAGAAGCACAGGCAATCGCTACGCCTAAAACGCCTCTTGCACCGGATTCAAGTCCCTTGACCACATCCATAAAGCTGATACGGGTATTCTTGCGCAGGCAGGAAACCAAAATCGAAAGCACGATAGCTACCAATGCCGCCCTCATCGGCGTATAGCCTGTTACCAAAAGATACACGATGACAATCAAGGGAATTGCCAAATGGCCTCTTTCCTTGAAGATAATCCATGCATTTGGAAGCTGGTCACGCGGAACGCCCTTGAGATTGGTACGCTTGGCCTCAAGATGAACGCCCAGCCAGACGCCGGCAAAGTACAAAATAGCAGGAATAATCGCTGCCTCTACGACCTCGATATACGGCACGCCCACAAACTCAGCCATCAGAAATGCTGCTGCGCCCATGACAGGAGGCATGAGCTGTCCGCCCGTGGAGGAAGCTGCCTCAACCGCACCAGCAAATTCCTTGCGGTAGCCGAGCTTTTTCATCATCGGAATCGTAAACGAGCCAGTGCCTGCCACATTGGCGACAGACGAACCGGACACCGTGCCCATGAAGGCGCTAGAAATAACGGCTACCTTGGCAGGGCCGCCGCTTGACCAGCCAGCAATGGCATTGGCAATATCGATAAAAAACTTGCCAAGACCAGTACACTCCAAATAAGCACCAAAGAGAATGAACAGGAAGATAAAGGTCGAGGACACGCCCAATGGAATACCAAAAATGCCCTCAGTCGTAAAGTACAAATGTCCTATAAGCTGGTTCGGAGTCAGTCCGCGGTGGCTGAGCACGCCCGGCATATAAGGACCTGCAAAGGCATAAGCCAAAAATGCCAAGACCACGACTACCATCGGCAGTCCGACAACCCGGCGCGTCGCCTCGATAACCAGCAACACACCCAACACGCCAACGACCAAGTCCACGCTGTTAATAACACCTGCCCTAAATGCCAATTCCCTATACATGATAACAATATAAGCAGGCGAAGCAGCTCCTAAAACTGCCAGCAGGGCATCCAAGGGATGCAGCTTGTGCCTTGACCACGATTTGCACGTCGGGTACAAAAGATAGGACAGTGCCAAGGCAAAGCCTAAATGCACCGCGCGCTGAAGCTGTGCATCCAGCACGCCGAAGAAAGCAGTATAGAGTTGAAATATCGAAAATGTAATGGCAAGCGCCGAAATCAGCTTTGCCATGAAGCCCTTGTACTCCATGGTATCTGACTCACGGTCGTACTTTTTCAAAACGTCCTGAGCCAATGCCTCGCCGCTGGCTTGATTTTTATCTAAAGCCATAAGCCCTACCTCCCTGAAAAATATTTATACAATGCACTGATATAGGGAATCCCATACGCCCTGGGAGCTATGAAGATATCCGCCCTATATCCCAAATCATGATTCTCATATATTGGATAGCTCTTTCCAGCCAGACTAACAGTCAGCTTAGTGCCCAAGCCTGTTCTCAGGCTGATATTGTCAAAGCGGCGGTTCATATTATCCATGACAAAGTCATTGCCATCCTGATAAAAATCCCCATCGCTATCCATAAACGGCAGCCCTACCCCGAAGGAATGATACCTAGTGCTATTCAAAACCAGTCCTGACAGCTCATCATCCACGGTCAGAAATTCCTCCACCGGCGTTTTCTGCACGGAATGAACAAAGCTGATGGACAAGGACTCGCCTGCATAAGCCGGAGCAGAAGCAAGCATCTCTCCCTCGCCCTGAATAAAGACCCAGGGACGGCTGCCCCACCAGCCAAATATAGCTATTGCCAATGCCAGCAACAGGAAAACAAAATTTTTGGAAAATCTTTTAGCTTCCATAACAAAAACAAACAAAAACAGGGCTGCCCAGAACTCTGCCGCAGCCCCATTCTCTCCTTAGCTTATTCCTTGAAGAACTTCTCAGCACCAGCATTCATCTGGATTGGCATACCTTCCATAGCGCCTTCCTTGGTAATCAGCTTGCCTACGGAATGAGCAGCCTTGATGCGATCCAAATTGGTGAACAGTGCCTTGGTAATATCATAGCCAAGCGCATCATCAACCTTGTCAGTGCATACCAGCATAGCCATAACGGAAACGGCTGGCACGTCCTCATTGAAGCCTGCATAAGTGCCAGAAGGAATCACAACCTTGGTGTAGAACGGATATTTTGCAATCAGGGCATCAGCCTTGTCAGCCTCAACAGGCAGGACACGGATTGGATTCTGAGAAGCAATATCCTGTACGGCGGCAGTCGGATAGCCGGCAGTCAGAAAAGCCGCATCAACATTGCCATCCTTCAAGGCACTTGCTGCCTCGGAGAAGGACAGGTACTGCTCGTCAATATCATCATAGGTAATGCCGTATGCCTCCAAAATCTGACGGGCATTTGCCTCAACGCCAGAACCCTGAGCACCGATAGCCACGCGCTTGCCCTTCAGGTCAGCCACACTCTTGATGCCGCTTGCTTCCAAAGTAACAATCTGGCAGGTTTCAGGATAGAGGGTAGCAATGCCCCTGATGGAATCAATCTTCTTGTCCTTGAACATCTCTATGCCGTTGGCTGCATAGTACGTAATATCGTTCTGCACGATTGCCAAATCAACAGAGCCATCGTTGAGCATATTGATGTTTGCCACGGTAGCGCCGGTACTCTGGGCGCTGGCATTCATGCCCTGGATATTGTTATTGAGAATCTCAGCCATAGCGCCGCCGATTGGATAATATGTGCCAGCCGTGCCGCCGGTTGCTATGTTCAAAAATTTCTTCTCGCCTGCGCTATCACCGCCGCAGCCTGCAATCACTCCGATTACAGCCACCATTAGAACGCTGAGAAGGGATAATCTGCTAAATAACTTCATTTCAATTCCTCCTTGCCCAATACATCATGATATTATTAGTTTTCTTATATATCACGTATATCATTATAGCATATAAGCAAAATAATAAAAGAGGGTTCTGCAAATATATTGTATACATGATAACCATTATCAAAACAATCACTCACGCAACAAAAAAGTCCCAGCAGAAAAAATCCTGCCGGGACTTCATCGTCCTCTTATATTCAACTTTTGCTACATCTAATATAACAAAATCTTATAAATATGTCAAGGCACTTAGTTCAGTATGCTGTATATAAGCACATCTTTCTGTCAGGCAAATTTTTTGCCGGTAGTTTCTTCAAATTCCTCTACCATCTGCCTCCATGAAGCCTCTATATCGTCAGTCAGACCGAACAAGCCGCTTCTGCCAATGATATAGACATCCGGATGCGCATCATAGATAGCCTTCCAATGCGCCTTATTGGTTGAGCCGTCCAGCTCGATTTCGTACTTGTAGCCTTCATTTTCCTCACGCAGCCTGCGCAGCTCGACAATCTTATCCAGCATCTTGGTCTGGAATCTCTGTCCTGCAAAACCTGGGTCAACAGTCATGATAGTCACCTTGTCCAAAAGCTCTATATAAGGCTCTATGGCAGAAATAGGCGTTTCTGGATTCAGCACGACGCCAGCCTTCAAGCCTGCCGCATGAATCTGGTCAATCAGGCGGAAGGCGATGCCATTGGTATTTTCTGCCGGTATGCAGATAACCTCGCACTTCACATCAATAAGCTGCTGTACCCAGAATGTCGGGTCCGTGACCATGAGATGTGCCGACATCTCCTTGTCAGTCAGCTTGCGCGCTTCCTGAATAAACCACGGTGACAGGCTGAGATTGGGGACAAAATGCCCGTCCATAATATCTATGTGAAATGAATCCACCTTTTTATCCAAAAAACTGATCTGCTCCTTGAATTGATCCAAATCCATCGTCATCAGAGATGGAGAAATATGTATATGCTCGCTCATTGCAGAAATTCCTTTCTTTGCATTTTTGCCTTGCAAAAAACTCAAGATTTTGTTCTTTAGCTGATTTTGATTTCAGACAGGTCGATATCCTCCTCATCGTCCTCGTCCAGCACGACAGCCTCTTCTACGGCTTCCTTCTTAATCAGGGCATATACCGTGCCGGTAACCACGATATTTACTACCAGCGCCATCAGTCCTGCCATAGGATTGGACATGGTAGGCAGCATCAGAAAGCCGCCAAATGGCACGGTGGCATCTGCGCCATAAACCATGGTCACGGCACCGCCGCAAGCGCCGCCGATGGCAGCCGCCGCAATACCGCGCACGAAGTCATTCATGACGATAGGGATAGCGCCCTCTACGATATTGACCACGCCCATAGGCACAGCCGATTTCAAGGTTTCAATCTCCACCTTGGTGTAAATATTCTTCTTGAACAGCCTGCCGATAAAATATGCCAAGCCGAAGCCAATCGGCGTTGCCGTATTGACAAGCTGGAGAGCCGTAATAGGCTCATTGACGCCCTGCGCCTGCAGGGTCAGGACAAAGGCAAAGCAAGTCTTGTTGATAGGGCCGCCAAAATCAACAATGCACAGACAGCCGATAATCGCACCCATAATCAGGTTCGAGGAAGTACCCATGCTGCGCAAAAAGCCTGTCAGGGCATCGGTAAATGCACCTACCGGCGTACCGATGATATAGACCATCACCAGACCGCTGACAAGAGAGCCGAGGAAAGGAACAATCAGCGTCGGCATCAGTCCCCGCGCCCACTTAGGCACCTTGACATATTTGATAATCCCCAGGCAGAGATAGCCAGCCATGTAGCCGCCGATCATACCGCCGATAAAGCCTGCACTAATGCTATTGGCTGCCAGACCGACCACGAGTCCGGGCGCAACGCCGGGCTTGCCGGCAATCGAGCCTGCAATGCCGATAGCGATAACCACGGGCAAGAGTCCCAATGCCCTCGCACCCATAGTCGCCATTGCCTGCCACAAGTCAAACTGTCCTGCGACCAATGCGTCCTGCACCGTGCCGCCCATGGACATGCCTATGGAAATAACAAAGCCGGCACCGCAAACCACCGGTATCAAAAAAGAAATCGCTGTCAGCAAATGCCCCTTGGGATTTGCCGCTTTCCAAACATCCTTCATCGCCATAATGCTTCCCTCCCAGCCATTTCTCAAACCAGCTCATGTAGCTTGGCTATCAGCTTATTTGGTGACTTGATGGCAACCTGGGTCGGCACCTTGACTACCTTTTTGCCAGCGAACCTATCCTCGCCCGCAATCTGCACGTCTACAGCCAGCAGAACCACGTCTGCCTTGGCAATGTCCTCGTCAGTCAGCTTGTTTTCAACGCCGATCGTGCCCTGAGTTTCCATCTTGATCGCATCACCAGCCTTTTTGGCTGCTGCCTCGATTTTCTCCTGAGCGATATAAGTATGTGCGATACCAACGGTACAAGCAGAAACGCCTACGATATTCATAATAAAATCCCCCTCTTTTAACTTTTACAGCTTTGCAAATCTTCTTTTCAATCCTTAAAGGCTTCGAGCACGTCATCCTTGGTATCGGCTTTCAGCAATGCCTCGACCACGTCCTCCCTGCCGAGCTTTTTGGCAAACATCGCCAAAAGCTTCAGATGCTCATTGGCAGACGCTGCGTCAGCCCCGACAGCAAACAGGACAATCACGCGCACGCCGTTGTCATCCAAGGTTTCCCAGTCAATCTCCTCATCTATGGTTGCAATAGCCACGCCTATTTTCTGCACATGAGTGCTCTTGCCGTGAGGTATCGCTATATAGTCGCCGATGCCGGTACAGCCATCCTGCTCTCTTTGGTAGACATCCTGCAAAAACCCTGCCGCATCCTGTAGGTACCCAGCCTCTTGCAATGCCTCGGACATCTTTTGCAATGCTTCATCCTTGTCCTTTGCCTCTAAATGCGGCAAAACAGTCTGTACATCTATTACATCCAATACATTCAGTTCATCTGCCATAATCTGCCTCCTAAAACATTTCATGAAATATTATTTGACCAGTCAAGATTTGTTTTCCTTTGATGATTGTATTATATCATCTTGTCGCAACTTATTTTATCCTGATACGACCAAAACAACGGACATATTATCCTGTCCACTGCAATGGACATTCTGCATCGCAATCTAAAAAAAGATTGGAAAAGCATTTTCATGTCTTCCAATCTCTTAATCTTTTTAGCATATTTACAATGTTAAGCGAGAATACGCTGCAATTCCTCTGGCGTATCTGCCCTGACCATATCTGCACATATCTCATCATCAGCCAAAAAATGCATCAGCCGCCTGCTGCGCTTTGCCCCCTTTGCGTCCAGCACGCCCGGTATCAGCAGCATAAAGATGAGCCTTACCTGATTTTCGCTGTTCCAATCCATCGGCTCTGACAGTATGGCTGCCAGCAAAAAAAGCTCCTTCAGCTCGGAAATCCTGGCATGTGCCAAGGCAATGCCGGGCGCAACGCTGGTATCGCCCATTCTTTCCCTTGCCAAAAGCTCGCTCATTATCTCAGACTCATTTTCCTCCACAGCAGAAGGCAGGGCGGCTTCTGTGCCAGCTTGGTGCAAGATGGCAGTAAAAAGCTCCCTTTTAGATGTATTTTCGCCGAGTAACTTGATAATATGCAATTTTATCCTCCCTGCAAGTCCTTTAGTGCCTTGCGAACATTTTGCTTGTCCCGCTCAATGAAAAGGGTATTGACCAAAACCACCGGCACGCCCCAGTCCTCATCGGTTTTCACCGTTGTCAGAATCAAGTCTATCTGCTGCGTGCATAGATACTGGCTGTTTATCGCACTCGTAGCCGCCGTACCGACAACCTCTATTTCTGGAAAAAATCTCTGCACCTTCGTCCTCAGCAGCTCCGATGTGCCAAGCCCCGTAGTACAGATAATCAATACCCTGCTCTTGTGCGGATTCTGCTCCATGTAACGGGCAAAATAGAGCGTGATAAAGCCATTTTCATCATCGTCAATCCTAGGCAGGGCGAATCTCTCCGCTGCCTGATTGGATATTTCCCTGACAACGGCAAAGACATCGCTGTATTCCTGCCTTATATCGTCCAGCAGGGGATTTTTGACAGTCAGTTGCGAGCGCAGCCTGCTCAAGAGCGGCTTGATATGGCTTGCCAAACCGTTCAAATCTCCGACCTCCACGGTCATAGGCAGACGCATTGCCTCAAAGAACATCTTGATATAAAAATTCGTTATATCAAGCACCTCTGTAGAGGCGTTGTAGGACAAGGGATTTTCTTCTCCCTGCTCCAATCTTGAACCATTCAGATACGCACATATATTCACTGTCTCTGAAAGCGGCAGCCTGCGGCACAAATACCCTTCAATATTCTTAGTTACCTTCAATGCCACATCATAGTACCTGTCCCTATGTATGGCGGCAGAAGCGTCAGCAGCAGAGTCATCAAAGCCGCCCTTGTCTGCCCGCTGCAAAAGGACATAGAGATGTGTCATTAGATTAATATTGTACGGTGCAGGAATCAAACTGTCAATTTCTTTTTCGATAAACTCCATCTGCCCGATGACAAAACACAAATCCCTTTGGCTCAAATCAGGTGAAAAGGTGCGAATATCGTCAACATTCATGATATTCAGCTTCGCCATAATCTGCATGAGGGCATTCCTTATATTGCGCTCCGAGCCGGTCACTGCCAGGCGGCTGCCTTTCTTTTGCAGCCTAAGCTCCACATCTGCCAGATATTTGCCGATAATTTCCTCATCATTATAAATAGCTGACTGGCTGAGGTAGTACCTGCTGAACAAATAATCCTCACGCAGGGACAAGGGTGCTTGGAATAGCAGTTCCTTGATGATATGCAGGCGTCTTTCCACAGGCGAAAAATTGTAGTACACACTTTCCGCAGTCTTTTTCGTCTTGCTGTTAAAGCGGCTAACCAAATAAACCTCATAATTCAAACGGATTCCCTTGCCCTTTTCCGTTTCAATCAGGGTATTGCCTATTTCATCATTTAGCTTTTTGATAATGCGATATACCGTCTTGGAAGATATCTTCAGATTTTCCGTCATACTGGCAACTGTCACAAATGAAGATTCTTTCAGCAAGCAGTGTATGAGCTGTTCCTCTTTCTCATTAGACTTCATTTTGCCACCTCTTTGTCAGGTTTCATATTATTTGCACTGTCATTATAACATCTAGCTTTGACCATGCAAGCAGATATTTGACCATTGCAGTGGACACATGAAGTTTTATGCATTTTTCTATATTCAGCCTTCGGTCACGACAAGCTTTTGCTCTGTCCGGCTTAATGCCCCTGACTGCAAGCCTGTACTACTGCACAAATTACCGCATGCTAAAGACACGCTCTATCCGTCATCCTGACCACAACGAAAAAAGGTGCAACCGGGTCACTTTTGCTACGCAAAAGCAGGAAGCCTCCCGACGCAAAAGCGTCATGCACCTCCGGCTACCACGTAATCATAGCAGCTTATCGAAATTAACCAACATATTGCTATAATAGATAATAATTATAAAGTGTATTCAAAATTCTGTTAAGACAAAAAGCTATATGAATACACAAACTGAAAGGCATGGCATATACCCTTCGCAGGCATGTATATGAGCCTCGCTTCTTAACGAATGAAATAGCCTGTAAACTGTTCTAGAAGAACAGTTTACAGGCTATTGAGTGAGTTTAGCAGCGTGAGGCTCATATCCATAGTGCGAACGTGCCTGAAAGGGTATATGCCATGCCTAAAGGATGATGATATTCAGAGATTCCGTCTGAAAAATCAGGCTTTAAATACTCCAGTCATTTGCCGTCATGACCGTATCAAGCATAGCGGCGCGCAGGATAGTTTCTGCAATAGCATTTGCATCAGCCTTATCCGACAGCGCTATATCCTGCCACAGCCTACCGCCCTCCACGTTTTCCGCTTCCTTTGGCAGTACGAGGAGCACGACTATTCCAGCAAGTGCCAGATGCCTTGCCACATTTGCATAGTCCTCGCCAGAGCGCGGGGCATAGAAATACGTGTGACGGCCATTCCTTACGAGCTGTCTTTCAGCCTGACGGATTGCTTCTGCCGTTGTCCCATCCTTTTCTGGCTGGAATACCACGGTCACAGGCTGCTGCCAGTTGAGGGCACTGCGCATGCCAGCGGCAACACGCTCATTGCGGTCCTGATTTTCGGCTTCGATACTGCGTACCACGCCGCAAGCCGCCGTCATATTGCTGATGCGGTCAATCAGGATAAACTCGCCCTGCGTGCGGTGCTGATTGAACGTATCAATAACAATCGGCTCAACCAGTGCTATATGGCAGATAGCGATTTCATTTTTTGCCAAGCTGTCCGTCTTGATATGCTGTCCGGTGTTGATGTCGATTCCATATTCAATCTTGGACAGAATGCCTGGAATCTTCTTAGTGCCCAAAAAGACAATAAAATTCTTGCCTACAGTCAGCGGCACATCATCCATCCACAGGATTTCCGCCTTGAAATTGTCTCCCTGCGTAATGCCGCTATCCTTTTCCAGCACACAGCCTCTCGACACATCTACCTCTCTGTTGAGCTGGATGGTCACAGGCTGCCCCTTGACCGCCTCTTTTTCCTCATGGTCGGCTACCAGTATCTTCTTTACCTGCGCCTTCTCACCGCTCGGCAGAGATGTAATGGTATCTCCTACAGCGATAGAGCCGCTTTCCACCTGCCCCTGAAAGCCTCTGAACTCATGGCTGGGACGGCACACGCGCTGTACTGGAAGATAAAAGCCCTTTTCCTCCGATACGCTCTCCGTCACATCGACATTTTCTAAATAGGTCAAGAGCGAAGGCCCTGTATACCATGGCATATGGGGCGAGTGCTCCGTGATATTGTCGCCCTCTGTAGCAGATACAGGTATCAGCTTGACATTCTCAAGCCCAATCTCCTTTTGCAGTGCCGCAATCTGCCCCTCTATATTTCTGAAATTGCCCTCATCATAGCCAGTCAAATCCATCTTGTTGATGGCAAAGACAAAATACCTGATGCCCATCAAGGCACATATGCGGGCATGACGGCGCGTCTGCGTCAAAACGCCCTGCGTAGCATCCACCAGGATAACTGCAAGGTCGGCAAAGGAAGCACCGCACGCCATATTGCGCGTGTATTCCTCATGTCCCGGCGTGTCGGCACAGATAAAGCTCCTGTTGTCCGTCGTAAAATATCTATACGCTACATCAATGGTAATTCCCTGCTCACGCTCAGCCAACAGTCCATCTAAGAGCAGGGAATAATCTATCGCTCCGCCTCGGCTGCCGACCTTGGAATCAAGCAGCAGCGCCTCCTCCTGATCAGCATAGATCAGCTTTGCATCATATAAAAGATGTCCAATCAGCGTAGACTTTCCATCATCCACACTGCCGCAGGTAATAAATTTCAGCAAATCATTCATTAGAAATAGCCCTCCCTCTTGCGGCGCTCCATACTGCCTGCTCCTTCATGGTCGATTACACGGCTGGTACGTTCTGACTCGACAGCGCCCAGAGTCTCCTCCACGATAGCATCCAGACTATCCGCCTCTGACTCCACAGCGCCAGTCAGCGGATAGCAGCCCAGCGTGCGGAAGCGAATCTTGCGCATCTTTATATCCTCAGGTACGAGATGCAGCTTGTCCACGATGCGCTCGTCATCAATCATCAGGATATTGCCGTCACGCTCGATACATGGTCTTTCCTTGGCAAAATACAATGACACGATGTCCAAGTTTTCCCGGCGTATATACTGCCAGATATCCTTTTCCGTCCAGTTGGAAATCGGGAAGATGCGTATGCTCTCTCCCTTGTTGATCTGCGAATTATACAGCTTCCACATCTCTGGACGCTGATTCTTGGGATCCCATGCCTGTGCCGCATTGCGGAAGGAAAAAATCCTCTCCTTGGCACGTGACTTTTCCTCATCACGCCGTCCGCCGCCAAAGGCAGCCGTAAAGCCGTACTGCGAAAGCGCCTGCTTGAGCGCCTGCGTCTTCATAATATCCGTATAGGAAGCACCATTGTCAAACGGATTGATGCCTGCCCTCAGTCCTTCCTCGTTTTTGTATTCCAGCATTTCCAAGCCGTATTTCTTCGCCTGAGCATCACGAAACTCAATCATTTCGTGAAACTTCCACGTGGTATTGATATGCAAAAACGGAAAAGGCGGCTTCTCCGGATAAAATGCCTTGAGTGCCAAATGCATCATCACCGAGCTGTCCTTGCCGATAGAGTACAGCATAACCGGCTTTTCACACTCTGCCGCCACCTCGCGGATAATATATATGGCTTCCGCCTCTAAAGCATCGAGATGCGATAATTTTCCCATCTTGTCATCCTCCTGATTCAATAGGCATTCGCCTGATTCTTGTCGACAGTGATTTTCTGCACACTGCCATCTATCTGCAGTTCCCAAATCAATTCAGCCTTGCTGTCATGAGCATAGAGCCTGCCGCCTGCACCGCCCAGGTTCGCACTCAGATAATAATATATCGCATCCCTCGGGCACGCCTTGACGCACGCCGTACAGCCCCAGCAGTCACGAATATCCCGTATGGCTGCCTTTTCTCCCTGCAAGATGATAAGGTTGCCTGGACATGCCTCTGTGCATAGTCCGCAGCCTATGCACTTGTTTTTTTCAATACTGATGCTCATAACGCTCACCTCGCCCCACCAGCCTGCGCCTGATTATCCTTACCTCGCCATTTTCCAGTCGGGAATTGATATATCCCTCATAGGCAGCGTCCTTTTGTGGATAATCCAGATTCTCCGCAAAGCTGTGCCAGCGTGTTTCCTTTCTTGCCAGCAAATGCTCGATAAGCACGCGGCAGATTAAGAGCCTTTCCTTTAGCTCGAATATCTTTAAAAGCTCATAATTATCACGGCCACGGAGCTTTTCGCCCAGCTTCGTCAATCTCTCGATATGCTTTCTGGCAACGCCAAGCTGCTTTTCAGTATAGCGATAATAAGTGCTGATACCGCCGGCGTATTCGTCCATGACCTGCTGCATGGCATCTTCTAGCTCATCTGCCGAAAAACCAGCCTCGCCCGAATCTGCTCCATTTGCCAAAAGGCTCTCTACCTTTTGCCGAACGGCATCTTCCTGCGCTGCGTCTACGCAAAGCTCTGCCTTAGCGGCATAGGCTGCTGCCGACCTCGCTGCCAGCCTGCCCTCCACGAAAGCACCAGTTACATATTTCTGCGGACAGCCGCCTGCCACATCGCCAGAGGCAAACAAGCCTGGAAGGGTAGTCGCCCTGTCTGCGTCAATCCAGTAGCCACTGGCTGTATGGCCGCCCACCACATATGGCTCGCTGCCCTCGACCTCGACATCGGCAACGCTAGGCCCAAGACCTGTTTCACGCCATTTCATCGTCTGGGACGGCGCCATATTCAGATACGCCTTTTCCAAATCCGCCTGCGCCTTTTGGCTGATTCCCTTGGTCTGCAAGTAGCACGGCCCGCGCCCCTTGAGATTTTCGCTGACCACGGCATAGAGCCTTTCAGCAGTCGTATTGCCATAAGCGTCCTGATACAGCTCGCCCTTGGCATTTATCTGCTGTGCGCCGATACCCTGTGCCAGCGTACCGGTAGGAGCAATCGTATCCTTGCATCGAAGGGCGATAAACCGCATTTCAAAGGTCGTCATTTCTGCGCCTGCCCTCAGCCCCATGGCATAGCCAGCACCTGTATTAAAGGGACTGTACCACATCTTATGGCGGCTGATGCCTGGATGATTCGGACGATACATGCCGGCTGCGCCGCCCGTAGCACAAATAGCCGCCTTGGCCTGAATGATGTAAACAGCCTCGTCCCTTAGTCCGATGCCCCAAGCACCGATTACCCTGCCTGTTGCCTCGTCCTTGAGATAATCGACCAGATTCACATGCTCTATCACCTGCACATTGTCAGCCTTGCGGACAGCCTGCGCCAGTATCGGCTTGATATTCTCGCCATTTATCTTGATATTGCGCCAGCCTCTTGATACATACTCGCCGTTTTCGTCCTTCAAGATGACCAGCCCCAGTTTCTCCATGTGCTCCGTAGCCTGATTCAAGCCCTCTGCCATGGTCTGTAGAAGGTCATAGCGGACAATTCCCTCGGCATCACGGGCGGCATAGTCGGCATAATCCTCCGGCGTATGCCCCTTGGTAATATACGCATTCAGGGCATTGACACCGGCAGCCAGACAGCCGCTCCTATTGATATTCGCCTTATCGACAAGCACCACCTTCAGCTCGGGATTTTCCTCAGCCAGGGTAATGGCGCTGTAGCAGCCGGCAGCTCCGCCTCCAGCAATCAGTATGTCTGCCTGTATTTTCTTGATTTCCACCCCTTGACCTCCTTAGATAACCACTGAATCCTGCTGCTTGGCTTGATTTTCCACAATCTGCGTCCTGCCATGGGCAAAGCTGTAAATGCGATGAATCAGAACTCTCGCCTCATCGCCTGCATGCAGCGGCTTTTTCTCCAAGCTGCGCCAGCCTCTCAAAACCTGCCCCTTGACCTCTACGTCAATCTGCATATTGCTGCCGCGGAAATAGGTTTCCCGCACGATGCCTCTTTCTGCGGCCAGCGGCAGATACATTTCCTTGTCATCTGCGCCGATTTCCAAAAACTCAGGTCTGATAATGCCGGGATGCGCACCCTCGCCATTGGCAAAGCCCTTGAAGATAGTATAATCCTCCACTCGCACAGACTCGCCGATAAACTGTGCCACGAAGGTAGTAGCCGGATGCTGATAAATCTCTGCCGGGGTGCCCATCTGCTCGATATGCCCCTGATTGGTGATGATGATGTCATCTGCGACTTCTACGGCCTCATCTTGGTCATGCGTGACAAAAATACTGGTAATACCAAGCTGGTGAATCATCGAGCGCAGCCATTGGCGCAAATCCTTGCGCACCTTGGCATCAATGGCAGCAAAAGGCTCATCAAGCAAGAGAAGCTGCGGCTCAGGCGCTAATGCCCTCGCAAAAGCCACTCGCTGCCTTTGACCGCCGGATAGCTGCATGGGATAGCGCTGCAAAAAGTTCTTCAGCCCGACCAGCTCGCCGAGCATTTCGGTGCGCTCCTGTATTTTTTTCTGGTCAGCCTTTTTTACCTTCAAGCCAAAGGCGATGTTTTCTGCCACCGTCATGTGATTGAAAAGGGCGTAGTTTTGAAAAACAAACCCGATGCCCCTCTTGCCCGGCGGCAGGTCATTCACCCTTCTGCCAGCGATAAATATATCTCCCGTATCTGGCGTTTCCAGCCCCGCTATCATGCGGAGAATCGTGGTCTTGCCGCTGCCGGACGGACCTAGAAGCCCGATGAGCCTGCCCTTTTCCACTGCCAAATTGACATTATCCGAGGCCTTGAAGCTGCCGTAATGCTTTTCGATATTTTTGAGTTCTACTTCCTTAGACATCATTCATCCCCCGTTTTGCCTGCCATTCGACCAAATTTCTGAGAATCAGCACGACAACCGCCAGTATTACCAGTATCGCCGCCACCGCAAAGGCAGCCGTAAAGTTATATTCATTATAAAGTATCTCTATATGCAGAGGCAGTGTGTTGGTCTTGCCCCTGATATGTCCCGAAACTACCGATACAGCGCCAAACTCGCCCATGGCTCTGGCACTGCAGAGAATCACGCCGTACAATAGCGCCCACTTGATGCGCGGCAGCGTGATGTGGCGAAAAATCGTCCAGCCGCCTGCGCCCATGGTAGCCGCTGCCTCTTCCTGACTGTTGCCCTGGCTCTCCAGCACAGGCACAAGCTCCCTCGTAATAAAAGGAAAGGTCACAAAAACCGTAGCCAGAATGATGCCCGGCACCGCAAAGACTATCGCTATATGCCCGCTCCGCAGAAGCGGATAGAGAGGACTCATCCTGCCAAAAAGCATGATGAAGAACAAGCCTGCGACCACAGGCGAAATGGCAAAAGGCAAATCGATAAGAGAGCCAAGCCATGCCTTGCCCGGAAAGTCATATTTGGTCAAAAGCCAGGCAGATGCCAATCCGAAGATGGTATTCAAGACCACTGCCGCAATCGTTGCCTCAAGCGTAAGGTACAGCGCCTTCAGGGCAAACGGCTCTGTCACCGCCTGACAAAAGCTCTGCCAGCCCTGAGCCAGTGCCTCTCTTGCTACCAGTGCCAAGGGCAGTACAAGCATGATAAATAAAAATCCTGCACCAATGGCTATGAGCAGCCATTGGGATAATTTTGTCGGCTTCATGAACTAACACCCCTGTCTTTTGGCTACAAAACGCTGATAGCCATTTATGCTCAGCAAAATTGCAAACGACATCGCCATCATGACCAGCGCTACCGCCGCAGCCGCCTGATAGTCAAACTGCTCCAGCTTCGCCATAATCAAAAGCGGCGCAATCTCTGTCTCATAAGGCAGGTTGCCGGCAATAAATACCACGCTGCCATATTCGCCGATTCCTCTGGCAAAGGAAAGGGCAAATCCTGTCAAAAGGGGCGCTCTCAGCTCCGGCAGAATAACGCGCCTAAAGGTCATCCATGCATCTGCTCCGAGCATCGCCGCAGCCTCCTCTAGCTGCGGGTCAAGCTCTCCTAGGACAGGCTGTACGCTTCTTGCCGTAAAGGGCAGTCCCACAAAGATGAGGGCTATCGTTATCCCCAAAACCGAAAATACAGACGGTATCCCCAAGGCAAAGAAGAACTGTCCCAGCCAGCCATTCTCGGCGTAGAGCGTGGTGAGGGCGATACCGGCTACTGCGGTAGGCAGGGCAAATGGCAAATCGATAAGCCCGTCCATCAGCCGCCTGCCGGGAAAGTCATAGCGCACCAGCACCCATGCCAAAAGCAAGCCAAAGGCTGCATTGACGATAGCGGCAATCAGAGCAGTCAGCAGGCTGATATAGTAGGCGTGAATCACACGATAGTCTGCTACCGTCTGCCAAAATTTCTCCCAGCCCATTCCCATGTTATAGAGTAAGAATGCTCCTAGGGGTATCAGCAAAATCAGGGAAAGATAAAATACCGTAATTCCCCATGTCAGATGATACCCAGGTATCACCCTGCCCTTTCTGCTCATGCCATTTCCTCCCTCATATCGTGAAACTATTTCTTCTCAAAAATCTGGTCGAAGCTACCGCCATCGGCAAAATGCTCCTTTTGCGCCTTGGTCCAGCCGCCGAATGCCTCATCAATGGTCACGAGCTTCAGCTCAGGGAACTGTGCCTTGTATTTCTCGGCAATTTCCTTATCCCTTGGACGATAGAAGTTCTTGGCAGCGATTTCCTGTCCTGTCTTGGAGTAAAGGTATTTTATATACGCCTCGGCGACATCCCTCGTGCCCTTCTTGTCAACCACCTCGTCGACAACAGCCACGGACGGCTCAGCCAGAATACTGATGGACGGCACTACTACCTCGTAGGCATCCGGCGCATCCTTTACAGAAAGCAGCGCCTCGTTCTCCCAGGCAATCAGGACATCGCCCTGGCCGCGCTGTACAAAGGAAGTCGTCGCTCCCCTAGCGCCGGAGTCCAAAGCCACTACATTGTGAAACAGCTTTTTCACAAACTCCTTAATGGCATTTTCATCGCCATTGTTTTTCTCCTTGGCATATTCCCATGCCGCCAGATAGTTCCAGCGCGCGCCGCCAGATGTCTTGGGATTCGGCGTTACTACTTGCACATCATCCCTTACGAGGTCATTCCAGTCATGAATATTCTTCGGATTGCCCTTGCGCACCAAGAATACTATGGTCGAAGTATAAGGAGCCGAATTGTCAGGGAACTTCTGCTGCCAATCCGGCTCGATGAGTCCTGCCTGAGCAATCTCATCTACATCATAGGCAAGAGCCAGAGTCACCACATCAGCCTCTAGTCCCTCCCGAACGGAGCGTGCCTGCTTGCCTGAGCCGCCATGCGACTGCGCGAAGGTAACGTCCTGATTGGTCTCTTTCTGCCACTCTGCCTTGAATTTTTCGTTAAATTCTGTGTATAGCTCACGTGTCGGGTCATAGGAAACATTCAAAAATTCCTTGCCTGCGTCAGCATTGCCTGCATCGCTGCCACAACCTGCCATCACCCCTAATGCCAATAATGCGCTGGCTGCCAAGCCCAAAAATTTCTTTGCCTGCATAACTTTCACTCCCATTCTTTTTTTGATTTGCCTAACATAAAAAAGCCTACAGCGGTACAGAAAATCCTTCGAGAAAATATTCCCCGAAAAAACTCCATACGGCGCCATAGGCTTTCGTTTGTCGAATGACCTGCGGTTATTCCGTTCAATCATATACGATTTATATGTTTTGCAAGTGATGTTGTTAGTTTACTATGAATTTTCCTGCTTGTCAATATTTTTTTGCTAAATTCCTTCGCCGTCCATGCCAGTGAAGCGCTGCTTCTCCGTTCGCTCCATCTGAATGACATTGCCATTCTTAATGACTATCACCAGCCTGCCGTATGACAGGCGGGCAAATTCCTGCCGCAGGTGCTTTTGGATGTTTGCCTTATGCTGGCTGCTCCACGACCTTTCTTCAAGGTGCTGTCCCCAGTTGGCAAGCCGCAGCTTTTCCTGGCTCTCTATCTGCACCAGCACGCTATCCTGCGCCACCAGCACGATTTCCCCGAAGGAAATTTTTTGCATCTGCGCCAAAAGATATGTCATGACCTCATCGGGAATCTCCCCCGCTGACAGCTTCAGCTTCTCCATCCTCAACACCTCGGCAATATCCTAATCCTACTCACACAGCCGCCTGTCACTACACGGCTTGGAAAAATAAAAAACCTTTTCAGGATGCCGATTTCTCAAAGAATGAAGCACAGGCTAAATTATCATACTTTTTAGATATGTTTTATATATAATCAATATCTGTATGATATACCAAAATCTCCCTGCCGTCAAGCCTCTAGCATCTATTATCTCCCTGCATTTCCTTATCGTGTGACTTTTATACGTTCTCTGCCTTCTCCTCAAGGTATGCCCAGCGCTCCATGAGCTTCTCCAGCTCGGCAGAAACCCTGGCTTCCTCCTTGCCAAGCTCCTGAATCCTGCCATAGTCAGAGGCAAACTGGCTCATCTGAAGGTGCAGCATCTTCAACTCGCCCTCCTTGCTGGCGATGATGGCCTCTATCTCGGCGTATTCGTGCTTTTCGGACATCGTAAGCCCCTTTTTTTTAGGCTTCTGCTGCTGATAGCTTTTAGCGCTCGGCGTCTGCGCCCTGACTTTGGGTGCTTTGGCTTTTTCGCTGGCAGACTTTGACTTTTCCTTTGGCAGGTGTTCGTAATTGTCACTGTAGCCACCTACATATGACTCAATCTCGCCATTATTTCCCGTATAGACAAAGACCTTTTTCGCCATGCGGTCGATAAAGAATCTGTCATGGGAAACGAAGATGATTGCTCCCTGAAAATTTTCGATGAAGTTTTCCAAGATTCCTATGGTCTCAATATCGAGGTCATTGGTCGGCTCGTCCAAAAGCAGTACATTCGGTTCTTCCATCAGAACCCTGAGGAGATACAGCCTTCTTTTCTCGCCGCCTGAGAGCCTGCCTATCTCGGTGTACTGAAGATTCGGCGGAAACAGAAACCTCTCCATGAGCTGTCCGGCTGAGAGCCTCGTGCCGTCAGCCATCGTGATGTAATGTGCCGCCTCCTCGATATAATCCCTAGCTTTCAGCCTCTTATCCATCTCTACATTCGTCTGCGCAAAATAGCCTATCTTGACAGTCTGACCGATTTCCACCGTACCCTCGGTAGGCACAAGCCTTCCTGCAATAATATTGAGAAGCGTGGACTTTCCCGTGCCGTTGCCGCCGATGATGCCAATGCGGTCGTTCTTGAGCACCGTATAGCTGAAATCCTTGATGTAAGCCTTGCCATGCCAGCTATAACCCACATGCTCAAGCTCGATAATCTTGCGTCCGAGGCGGCTGCCGGAAAGCCCTATCTCCACCTGATTCCTATTCAGGTCAACTGTTTGATTCTTGACTTCCTCGTAGCGCTGCAGCCTTGCCTTCTGCTTGGTCGAGCGCGCCTGAGCGCCGCGGCGAATCCAGGCAAGCTCGTTGCGCAGGAAATTCTGTCTTTTGCGCTCGCCAGCTTCCTCTCTTTCGATGCGGACTGCCTTTTGCTCAAGAAACTCGGAGTAGTTGCCCTGATAGCTGTAGGTTCTGCCCTTGTCAAACTCCAGTATGCCGTTTGCCACCCTATCCAAAAAATAGCGGTCATGCGTCACCATCAGGATAGCGCCCTTCCAACCGGCGAGGTATTCCTCCAGCCAGCCGATAGTCTCGCTGTCAAGATGGTTGGTCGGCTCGTCTAGGATAAGCAGATCGCAGGGCTGGATAAGCGCCGTTGCCAGTGCCAGCCTTTTTTGCTCGCCTGCCGACAAGGTGTCTACACGTGCCTCGAAGTCCGTAATGCTGAGATGCGTCAAGATGCTTTTGGCTTGGCTCTCCATACCCCAGCCATCTAGGGCATCTATCTTTTCGGACGCTGCCGCCAACTGATTTTGCGTTTTTTCGGACATATCGCCGTTTTCGCTCTTGGCAAGGGCGCTTTCGTAGCTCCTAAGTGCCTGCATGATCGGGCTGTCATCCCTGAAGGCTTCCATCAGCACCGTATTTTCAGCGGTAAATTCCTTGGACTGCGCCAGATAGCTGATGCGTAGGCCGCGCATCGTCACCATCGAGCCTGTGTCTGCCGTGAGCTTTCCTGCCACCGTTTTTAAGAACGTGGATTTGCCTGTGCCATTGACGCCGACAATGCCTATCTTGTCACCCTCGTTGATATTCAAATTCACATGCCCAAAAAGAGTTTTTTCGCCATAGCTCTTGCCTAGGTCCTCTACTGTCAAAATCATCTATGATTCTCCTCCGTTTTTTTGGACTGGGTTTTGTCTGCAATCTCCTCATGCTCTTCTGCCAGCGGCTTGGGGAGCTTTACAAGGATGCGGGTAATCCTGAGGTTGTCCATCTCCTCGACAAAGAAATCCCTGCCGTCCCAGCTTGCCTTCATGCCTATCCTCGGCGGCGACTGCACATTGTTGTAGAGCCAGCCGCCTATGGTATCTATATTGTCAGCCTTGATGTCCATTTCCAGAATATCGCAGACCTCCTCAAGCAGAAGCTTGGCATCTATCGAGTAGAGGCACTCATCTCGTTTTTCTGCCAGCGGACGCTCTTGGTCGAACTCGTCCTGAATCTCGCCGACAATTTCCTCGATGATATCCTCGATAGTCACCATGCCTGCCGTACCGCCGTATTCATCTACCACGATGGCGAGCTGGGAACGCTCCTTCTGCATCATCTTGAGGAGCATGCTGATGCGCATGGTCTCAGGCACAAAGAGAGCCTTTCTGACAAGCTGCCTGAGCCTTGGGCGGCGGTGCTTGTACAGGTATCCCATCACGTCCTTGATATGCAGAAAGCCTATGATGTCATCCTTGTCCTCACGGCAGACAGGGTACCTGGTCATATGCTCGGATACCGCTACCTGAATGTTTTCATTAAAGGAATCTTCGGTATAGAGGCAGACCATATCCGTGCGCGGAATCATAATCTCCCGAACATTCCGATCGGAAAAATCAAAAACATTGTCCACAAAGTCCAGCTCTGTCTTGTCGATATAGCCCTTTTTGTGGCTCTCTTCCATCAGGATTCTGATTTCGTCCTCGGTGTGAGCTGTTTCCTCGCTCTCAGTCTCCACTGGAATCCCCAGCTTTTCTGCCGTAAAGTTTGCCACATGGTTCAAGAACCACACAAAAGGGTACATAGCCTTCTGAAAAAGCAGCATCGGCATGGCAATGTTCAAGGTGACCGCCTCGACCTTCTGGATTGCCAGATTCTTCGGGATGAGCTCGCCGCAGATGATGTGAAGCGCCGTAATCAAGCCAAAGGCAATCGCAAAGGAAATCGTTGTCGCCAAGGCTCCATTTAGACCAAAGTATTCAAATACCGGCTCTAGCATATTGCTTACGGTAGGCTCGCCGAGCCAGCCAAGCCCGAGGGATGCCAAGGTGATGCCAAGCTGCGTCACCGACAGGGACACATCTAGGTGATCGGTGAGCTTTTTGGCGTAAACCGCCCTATTATTGCCCTCATTGATCAAGGTTTCAAGCCTTGAGCTTCTGATTTTGACGACGGCAAACTCCGCCGCCACAAAAAAACCATTCATCAGCACCAAAAGGACTACCATTACCAGCTTTATCAGATTTGTCGTTATATCCTCCACCATGATCCTCCTTATCTTAAATACTCTTTCGCAAAGGCTGCCATCTCTTCCTCGGACATATACGGATTGCCGAGGCCTGCCATATCATCGCTTTTTATATCCCGATAGCTTCTCGGCGCAGTAGGCAAAGCACCCGTCCTGCTATCACTGCCAGCGCCATGCGGGCTGAAGCTGCCGACTTTAGACGTATATATGCTCCTTTTCTTGGCACCCTCTATATCCGGACTGCCATCCTTGTCATTGCAGCTCATGCGGCAGCGCGGATAGGCACTGCACCCCCAAAAATCGCCATTCTTGCCATGCCGCTTCTGCATGATGCCGACATGGCACAGAGGGCATGAGACGGCATCCGCCACAGCAAGGCTCGTCGTCTCTGCCTTGCGGCACATCTTGGCGGTAAAATCAATCTGCGTCTTTAGAAAGCTCTCCAAAGAGCCTTCGCCATCCGCCATGGAATGTAGCTTGTCTTCCCAAATAGCCGTAAAATCGGGATAAGACAGCTCCTTTGGCACGGCATCGACAAGAAGATACCCGGCATCCGTAGGCTGGAGCTGTTTTTTTCTGCCACTTTCCTTGATGAGCCTTCTCTTATTTATCAGCTCATCGAGTATGGTCGCCCTAGTCGCCTCTGTCCCTATACCATAGACAGCCTTGAGCTGTTTCTTTGCCTCCGGATTCTGAACAAACTTGTGAATATCCTTCATCGCCGCAATCAGCGTCGCCTGCGTAAACCTGACTGGCGGACGAGTGACGCTCTTGATGATTTCACCGTCTGTATATTCTACATTATCGCCTTTTTTCATAGGCGGCAGACTGCCCTGCTCTTCCATATCATCAGGCTTGGAGCTTTCCTCATTTTCCTCAGCCTTGCTTTTCTTGGCTGTATAGAGCGCCTTCCACCCCAAGTCGATTTCCGTTCTGCCGCCAGCCGTAAATATCTCCTGCTTGTACGCTATCTCCACCTTGGTCTGATAGTAGGTATGTACTGGATAAAACTGGGCGATATAGGCCTGAGCGATAAGAAAATAAATATTCCTCTCCACGCTGTCCATCTTGGCTAAATCCGCCTTTACCCGAGTCGGAATAATCGCATGATGTGCCGAAATCTTCTTGTCATTCCATGCCTTGCTGCGGATTTTGACATCAGCTTCCTTCGCCCACGAGGAAAGAGCTATATCGCAGCTCTCAGCAAGATTTCTCAATATACCGGCGCTATCCTTGAATTGATTGGTCGGCAGATACTCGCAGTCAGAGCGTGGATAGGTAGCAAGCTTCCTCTCGTAGAGCTTCTGCGCCGTGTCCAAAACCTGCTGCGGCTCATAGCCAAACCGCCTGCCAGCCAACACCTGCAAGGTAGAAAGCGAAAAGGGCAGCCTCTGAGCTTCCTGCTTTTTAGCCTTGGCGTAGCCAGTTATGACGCCGGATAGCGGCGCTATGCCAAATTCTTCGAGCTTTTTTTCTGCTATCTTTTTATCGATGAGCCTATTTTCTGAGTCCAAGCCGTCCTGCATTTCATTTGGCTTCCACTGCGCCTGACACCTGCCTTCTGTATGCTCGAACACCGCTTTGATATTGAAATAGTCCACGGGCTTAAAATTTTCAATCTCCCTTTCACGGCGCACCACTAGGGCAAGCGTCGGTGTCTTGACCCTGCCGATTGGCAAAACCAGCTTCTTGTGTCCGCTCCTTCTTGCCGCCATGGTGTAGGCACGCGAAAGATTCATGCCAATCAGCCAGTCCGCTCTCGCCCTACCAAGCGCCGACTGCCTGAGATTGAAGAATTTAGCATTGGGCTGTAGATTTTGGATTGCTTCCCGTATGCTTTTTTCGTCAAGGGCATTGAGGAGAATACGCTTTACAGGCTTGGTGCAGCCTACATATTCCAGCACCTCGTCCACGAGGAGCTGTCCCTCTCTGTCCGGGTCGCCAGCGTGAATAATTTCGTCTGCCTGAGCAATAAGCTGTTTGACCACGGCAAACTGCTTGGCACTAGACTCTGATACCATCAGCTTCCACTTCTCTGGTACGATAGGCAAATCCTCTGTCCGCCAAACCTTGTATCTGGCATCATATTCCTGCGGCTCAGCCTGACGCAGTACGTGACCGAAAAGCCAAGTCACTGTCCCAGCACTCGTTTCAATAAATCCATTGCCCTTTCTAACCGGTCCTGGCAGCACCGCTGCAATCTCCCTGCCCATACTGGGCTTTTCGGCTATATATAAACGCATCTTTACACCTCACAATAAAAATAAAAAATCTGTAGTATCTTATTATACCATGTATAGGCAAAAAACAAAGCCTGCAAAACTTTTCGCCAAAAGTCCTGCAGGCCACAAAATGCCTAATTATTTCTTTATCTGCCTTGCCAATACTGTAACTCGATGATAAAACAGAGCTGGTGCTGCCATAACGGTAGGCGGTTAGCCCTCTACGGAGGGACTGTGACCCTCCGATTATATAGAAACCATGCAAATGGAAGCTATCTAAGGAGGGAAGTGATGTCAATTACTCTCGACTAGAGTCGAGAGCTTGTAAGTCGGAACTGCATAGGTGCTGACGACATCTAAAAAATGT
>SAMEA104315434__coassemble_118_pt1 | contig 75962 bp, 55 predicted proteins | sample SAMEA104315434__metabat2_high_PE_033 | metagenome-assembled genome bin SAMEA104315434 (sample SAMEA104315434) | gut metagenome | biome: Monkey gut; feature: monkey-associated habitat; material: faeces | place: China | collected 2013 | reverse complement strand
GATGTCGTCAGCACCTATGCAGTTCCGACTTACAAGCTCTCGACTTTAGTCGAGAATAATTGACCTCTATACAATTTGGCAAGATAGTGATAGTTTCAGCCAAGCAAATGATAAATATCTCGCTATTGACTGCCAATTTCAACTCCATATTTATGTCAGAAACAACGCCTATAAAGAGCACTGATACTCCTATAGCGAGAAAAATACCCATCATCTGCCAATACAGCCTTTTAAATTAGAAAAAATATCTGCCTGTTACCAACAAGATATTTGCCAATACTAATCTTACTGGCAATTCCTGCCACATTGCTCCTGTCAGCAAGCTACCTAAAGCCAACCAGCCAACCATGAAAATACCAACCCAAACAATATCTTTGCCTATTGCCATACGAGTCATCTGTTACCTCCTGCCTTGCAGACTGACTCTCATAAAGCATAAAAGTCCCCCCCTAGAATACATTTGATAAAAAGTATTCCAGAGAGGGACATCTGCCGTATTCATTTTTTCTATAACGTTATATATACAACAAAAAATATACAATGTCAATGATACTAGCAATATTTTATGGGTACATATACCCTGCCAAGGTTCGCATGGCATCTATAGCCTGCGTACCTGGGTTTACAGTAAAGAGATTATAGGGCAGGATATGCACACGGTTGTTTTTGACGGCATTTGTGCCCGACCAAGCAGGATTGGCTGCCAAATCTTTTTGAAGCTTTTCCTGCATTGCCTGCGGACTGCCCATCATGATAATAAATATGGCATCAGGATTCTGCGCTGCCAAAAACTCCATGCTTAGTGGAACATAGGCATCTCCTTTGCCCAGCGTATCTGCCAGATTGCCTCCGCCCAGCTCTTCGACTAAAGCACCAGTAAAGGTCTTTTTCGTCGCCATGCTAAAGCTATCAGGATTGCCAAAGATAATCACGCTTTTGGGCGGTGTTTTATCCTGCACATTTGCTACTAGCTCATCATGCTGTTCCTTCATCTGCTTGATCCTTGCCTCTGCCTCAGCTTTTTCTCCCGTCAAGCTGCCGTACAGCTCCAATGTATTGTATATATCCTCAAAGCTGTTAAGGCTATTGATATACACAGGTATGCCTGCCTTTTCCAAGGTAAGAATCAGATTCTGATGATAAGGCACATTTGTGCCAATAACTAAATCTGGCTGGAGCGCTACAATCGCTTCCAGATTGGGGCTATGAATGATGCCAACCTCCTGTGCACCAGCCGTAGCGCTCTTTACTTCATCTGAATAGGTCTGCGAGGAAGCCTTGCCCACGATATTCTCACCACCACCAGCGGCAACATACAAATCTACATTCGAGGCATTGAGAACAACCACCCTTTGGGGATGGACAGGCACATTCACCTGTCGCCCAGTACTATCCGTCAGCGTTTTCGTGCCATTCTGATTGCTATTGCCAGAACCTGCGACATTGCCGCCCAGCAACAAAAATCCGACAGCTGCCAGCACTAATACTATAGCAAAGCCAAAACCTGCTTTTCTTTTCATATATTCACCTCGACCTGAACTTCCCACGACTAAAATCGCTAGGTTCCAAATGTTATAAATCAATTATGGTCATGCTATTTCGTAGCAAAAATGACGAATTTTCGCAAGCAAAATCCCAAGATAACAGCCAAAATCCCTAATTAGAAATTCCAATTAACGCCTGCTCGCCATACTCTGCCAGCCAGACCGAATACCGTAACGGCATTGGCATCATCCTTGCCCAAAATATTATTTACGCCAAGATATGCACTGCCGCACTTGCCGATTTTTTTGCTGACCACGCAGTTCAAAACGCTGACGCTCTTATTGCTCTTGTTTTTACGATAGTCAGCATACCAATAATCCCCATGCCAGTCATTCCACAGTGAACCGCTCCAGCCTGTCTTGACATCGTCATAGCTTAGCTGCAAGGAGAGCTTGTGCCTGTCCCTGCCTTCGAGCCTTGCCCCATAGCCGTCCTTGGCATCGGTATAGGTATAGGTGCTGCGCAGGGTAAAATTATTGCCCAGCTTCTGGGTAAGCTCTGCTTCTGTTCCTTGAATTTCAGCACTATCTACATTGACATACTGAGACACCATCGTCGGTGGTCTGCCTGGAATCACTGCTGTCAACTGAGCGTTAATCAAATCATCAAATTTGCTATGGAAGTAGGTCAGCTTGCCCTTGGTTCTGCCACTCTTGCTCTCTGCCTCAATACCAAAATCAAAATTATACGATGTTTCTGGCTTCAGGTTTGGATTGCCTAGCACATGTACATTCATCGTTGCTATCGGCGTATGACGCCAGTCCATATACAGCTCTGCCTCCGTCGGTGCTCTATAGGCAGTGCCAAGGTTGAACTTTAGCCTTGTCTGCTCGCTGAGCTTGTAGGTATTGCCCAGCTTATACGTAACCTTGCTGCCAAAGCTGCTGTTGTGGTCATAGCGCAGGGATGGTATCATCAGCCAGTTGTCATCAATCTGCCATTCATCCTGAATGTAGGCGGCAGTGTAGGTAGTGGATTTCTCGGAATAATCCTTTGTTACATCATCTCTAGTAACCTTATGGGCATTATCGCCGCCAGTACCGATACGACTTCCTTCGTACTGCTCCCTGCGAATCTCGCCGCCCACAGTCAGCAGATGAGCGTCGCTTAGCTGATAAGAACGCTGTCCATCAATGGTCAATGTATGGAATTTCATCTCATCCCAATCCGTTAGGCGGCCGTTCTTTCTTGTATTTTGGTCCTTGTTGAAGATGCTGTAATTTGCCCTGAGCTGATATTTTCCCTTTTTGTCCTTGCCATCATAGGAAATGCCAAATTTCGTCCTATCATGGTCGTATGAAGTAAAATCACTATCCAAATACAAATCTTCCTTCATGTAGTCGAGGAAAAAGCCCAGCGATTTCTTGTCATCAATTTTGTATTTCGTCTTGAGATTAAAATAATCCTTGGTGCCATACTGGCCGCTGCTGCCCTTGACATCCATATGATGTACATCACTGCGCTTGTAGCTAAAGCTGCTGGACCATTTGCCCATCGGCCCAGTCGCCACGCGGAAGCCTGCATCTGCCTGCTTGGTGGTATAGTCGGCAAAGACGGACTGCGATGCCTTGTCCGGTGTCTTGGTAATGATATTGATAACGCCGCCCATGGCATCAGCACCATAGAGAGAGCTGGTTGCGCCACGCACAATCTCAATACGCTCCACATCAGCCATGTTGATGCGCTGCAGCTCGTAGTTGTTGGCTGTTTGGTCTGTGTTCTCTGTACGTATACGCATGCCATCCACCATGATCAGCGTCTGATTGCTTTTCGCACCACGGATAGAAACAGAGTTGCCCACCATGCCATTTTCCGAAACATCAATGCCTACAGCCATCTGGAGAGCCTGTGCCAGCGTCTCTGCTCCCATCTTGTCCAAATCCTCCCTAGTCACTACCTCTACGGCAGAAGGAGCTTCCTTGACTAGCTGCTCTGTACGGGAAGCCGTAACCACGACATCCCTAGTCTGAATCTGCTCACTCTGCGCTTGGCTATCCGCCTCCTCAGCGAAAGCTATGCCAGTATAGCCGGTATTCAGCAAGGCAGTAACAACCGCCAGTGTCAAAAAATATTTTCTCTTGCTATGTATCATTTTGCAAATCCCTTTCTGTAAATTGATTATCATTATCATTGCATCTTTATTTTTTTACGGCATAAAAAGCTATCGCCTTCTATGCCGTATATCCACAACTTCAAACCTAAAGCCTATTTTGCAGAATAAAATTCTGATTTATAGAGCTTAAGTTTTTTACTTTCATCCCAGTTTATTGGCGGTATGGCAATACCCCTACAGGCATTTTTCGATATGCAGCCTGCGGTCATGACGGACTTTTGCTCTGTCGGAGCAAATGCCCCTACCTGATAGTTTATCCTTACGCACACGATTTCGCCGACTTAATGCCGTGCTCAGACAATTCACCTACCCACAACGTTAAAACGTGCTTCCGGGCCACTTTTGCCTCATTAACATGAGGCAAAAGCACGAGCTCCTCCGACACAAAAGTGTCATGCACCTCTGGCAGCTGTCGAATCACCCTGCTTTACCGTCTTGCTATCCTTCATGAATCCGAGAAAGTACAGTTAATGTTCTAACTAAAAGTCATGATACATACCCTTTACAGGCATGTATATGAGCCTCGCTTCTTAACGAATTTAAGCCATGCAAATATTTACGCCGTAAATATTTGCATGCGGTTAAATGAGTTTAGCAGCGTGAGTGTCATAACCCCTAGATTGTTCAAAGAAAATGCTTTGGCATTTTCTCACAATGGGGTTTCAACGAGGGGATAGAATTTGCTCTAGCATGTAAATGGCTCAACTCTCCAACCTATAGAGAATATGGGACATCGGACACCTCGTTATATCCATAGTGCGAACGTGCCTGAAAGGGTATGTACCATGACTACAAGAAAATACAATGAATACACCTTTACAATGTTATTTAACCCGATAAATCAGAATTTATAAATCAAACTCTCAATTTATGCCCCATGACGCACATTCATGCCTTGCATAGGCTTAGCACTCTTTACCCTGCCTTCAGACAGAATATATTCACAGCACTCCAAAAGCGACTGGGTGAGATTATTTTGCCAAAACCGCCCTGCCTGCGTCTGAAAATACATAACCTCGCCCTTTTTCATCATGCCGTTTTTTTGCCAAATATCCAAAAGATACTCTAGCTGGCAAAGCTCAGGATGCTGGCTGGCAATATCCCGCAAATCCAAATACCCCTGCTCCATGCACTGGCTTATCTTCTTGTGGACATCATCATAAGGCGACTTGCCGCTCATCACCATGACGGGCTTTTTGCCAGCATCTATCATCTCCATATATTTGTCCAAATCACGCATCTGCATCGTGCTACAATCTCCGACAAAGCCGCCAGCACCACAGCCAAACGGGAAAACATCCGCGCCAGTCTTGGCAAGGATATTGTACATGCTTCGCTCGCGAATATCCTTCGACCAGTGGCAGTTGCTCAGTCTCTTGTAGCCCCTGTCCTTCAGCCACTTCTCTGCCGCCGCAAACATCACAGCCTGCTCTGCCCGACTCGCCGCCTTCGGCAAAGTGCCATTTTGAATCGCCTTTGCCATAGGGCTGCTACCAAAAAGATTGAGCTGGTAGAGGTCCATGCCGGAGATAGGCAGGCTGTCAATCACCGCCAAATCCTCGATAAAGCTATCCACGCCCTGCCCCGGCAGTCCAAAGATAATATCCACGATAATCGATGCCTGGTCATAAGAGCTAATCAGCTTCAGCCTTTCCACGACTGTCTCACGGCTGTCAAGCCTGCCGCTTGCCTGGCGAATCTTGGTATCAAAGGACTGCACGCCGATAGAAACACGATTCACGCCATGAGAAAACCATGCCTCGATGCGCTCCTTTTGCAAATCATGAATACGTGCCTCCATGGTGATTTCGCAATCATTGGCAAGAGGGATACATTCCTTGAGCTTTCGCAGCACCTTGGCAATATTTGCTGGCGACAGCGCACTGGGCGTTCCGCCGCCAAAGAACACGCATTGCATTGGCTTGGCCTGAACCATCTTATCCTTTTTTGCCATCTCCAGCTCCTTGAGAAGGTGCTCTACATAGCTGTTTTCTCTCTCCTCATTGATGTAGTTCTGGAAGAAGCCGCAATAGAGGCAGATATGGCTGCAAAAGGGAATGTGGATATATGCCATGCGTTTCTTTGCCATATCAGGCGCTTCCTGCATCAGCTCAATCCATTTCTGCGGTGCCATGGGCGGCGGTATCATCTTGCCGCTAACGCCTGGATGAACCGCCCTCTTCTTGGTAAAGCCGTAGGACAAAGCATTGCTATTGCCCGTGCCAACAATCAATTCATATTCTTTTTCTGTCATGCTATCCAAATAGGATTGCAAACTAACCGCCATTTTATCCCTCCAATTTATTTTTTAACGCCGTAAAATATTCCCTTGCCTGCAGCAAATCATCATTATTCGGATGATTGTAGGATTCCTTGATTCTTGCCTTGCGCTCCTCGGTCATGGCATGCGGATGTCCTGCTGGGAACATCTTGGTCATCATTTCCACCATCTTGTAGGACACAGAGCCTTGGCAGATAAACTCGCCCACTACCTCGTTGCTCTCATTAAAAAGCGCCTTGATATTTTCCAAGGATTTTTTGGCGTGCTCCGAATCAGGATATGCGCCTAAGGTGGCAAAAACAGCTACCTTCTTGCCCTTGATGGTCTTGATAAATTCCTGTGCCTTGGCATCGGCCGTGCCCCTGTTTATCCAACAGCCCACGGCTACCAGATCATAATCGCTGACATCAGGCTTTTCCTCAACCTTTACCGCCTCCACATTTTCATTCAAGGCATAAGCAACCGTACTTGCCAGCTTCAATGTATTGCCTGTCAGACTCGATACAACAACGATACTTTTCATAATAATCCTCCTAAAAATTACATATGTTTTTCGCCAGTCCCAAATGCCAAATATGAGTCATACACATGTTACTCAGACTAGGCTGGCGCTATTCCTCTATTTAAGCACTTCTAACCCCGTGTGGCAAGCAAATGAGATGCTTTTCGCCTGCCTCATCTAGCTCCATAACCGTATTTTCCACACCGTAGAGGTCGGCAATCAGCTTTGCGTTGAATACCTCCTGCACAGAGCCATCCGCCACGATTTTGCCTTTTTGCACAGCCACAATCCTGCTGCTAAACCTAGCCACATGATTCAAGTCATGCAAGACCATCACCACGGTCAGCCCCAGCTCCTCATGCAGGCGTTTTATCAACAGCATCAAGTCAAGCTGATGCCTGATGTCCAAATAGGTCGTAGGCTCATCCAAAAGCAAAAGCTCCGGTTCCTGCGCCAATGCCATAGCCAGTCTTGCCCGCTGTCTTTCACCGCCAGATAGTGCCATAATGCTGCGCTGCTGATAATCCTCAAGATTCGTCAGAGCCAGCACCCTATCGACCACCTCTTTGTCCTTTGTGCCAAATTCATCAAAAAAGCCTCGATAAGGCAGACGCCCCAAGGAAGCCAGCTCCCTGACCGTAATATCGCCTGGAAAATCCATGCTCTGAGGCATGACTGCCATCACCCTCGCAATCTGCTTTTCTGGCAGCTCATGCATATCCCTGCCATGCAGCAGCACCTGCCCTTTACTTAGCGGCAACAACCTTGCCATAGCTTTTAATAATGTTGATTTGCCAGAACCATTCGGACCAATAATGGAAAGTATTTCGCCACGCTGGATTTGCAAATCCGCATCACGGACTATCATCCGCTCGCCATAACCAGCCTGCAGTCCCTTTGCTTCTAATATGACATTTTGCTTCATGAGCGCTTCATTCCTTTCTTCAAGAGATACAAAAAGAATGGCGCGCCCAAAAAGGACATGAACACGCCGACCGGCACTTCTACCGGCGAGAGTGCCAGACGGGCAGCAGAATCTGTCAGGCTGACAAAGGCAGCGCCCCAGATAGCGGAGCAGGGCAAGAGATAGTCAAAATCAGACCCTGTTACCAATCTGACCATATGCGGAACAACCAAGCCGACAAATCCCAGCATACCAGCCACGCTGACAGCCGATGCCGCCAAGAGAGCCGCTAGAATCAAGAGCAGAAAGCGTATTTTTTCCACAGGCAGTCCAATGCTCCTCGCCGTATCTTCGCCAAGCTGCAAGGCATTGAGCCAGCGACTGATAAAGAATACCGCCGCCAGACCCAGCAGGGTATAAGGCAGAATCATAGACACATGCGTCCAGGATGCTCCCTGGAAACCGCCTGCCAGCCAGCTAATCGCACTCTGGATTCGATCTGAATAAAACACCATCAGCGCCGTCTGTGCCCCGCCAAAGAAAGCCGCCACCGCCACGCCTGCCAAAATCATGCGCAAGGGCTGTACGCCGCGCTCCCAGCTAAGGGCAAAGACGATGCCGACAGCCAGCATCGCACCAGCAAAGGCTGACAGAGGAACAAGATTGCTCATTTCAGGCAGGACAATCATCACCGCCATAGCAAAAAGCCCTGCTCCAGCCGTCACGCCGATAATCCCCGGATCCGCCAAGGGATTGCGCAAGATGCCTTGCAATATACAGCCTGCCAAGGCAAGATTCGTCCCAGCCAAGATGCCGCAAAGCACTCTCGGCATACGTATCAGATAGACAATCCGATAATTTTCTGACTGCACGCCGAGGAATATTCCCTCTCCCAGCTCCTGCCAGGACAAATCGGCAATGCCGCAGTAAATACCTCCGACAATAGCCAGGCAAAGTATTGCCAAACCGCCCCATATGGCTAAAAATCTTTTATTTCTTTTAGGATGCTTTTCTACAGCTACTCTTTCTATAACAGCCTCCACAAGCTCAAATCCCTTTCTACCAAATCTCAACAGTTATTTTTTACTAACCCTGCCATTTTTTATCATTTCTTTAGGCATTGTCCCAAGAGCTATTCAAGTTGGAAATGTATCGGCACGCTTACAGTAATGCTTCTCCCTGCCCCATGACTGAAGGGGCACGAATTTGCCACTGCCTTGAGCGCCGCCTTGTCCAAGCTGTCATAGCCGGATGAACTGCTAAGCCCATAATCTATGAGAGCGCCCTCAGCCGAGAGCGTGGCATAAACAACGGCTACGCCCTCCTGCTCCATGCGGATTGCCATTGAGGGATAGCGTTTGTTCGCCTCTACTCTTGCCGCAAACCGCCCTGCTATCTCAGCAATGCTTTCCGTTGGCTGCGGCTTGCTTTCCTCGATAGCCGCGCTGCCAGTGGAAATATTATCATCTACTCCCGGCGTATCGCCAGTACCCGTACCAGTATTGCCTGCTGCAAATGAACTGCCGCCCTGTGCAAGATTTGCATTGCCCGTGCCTGTAGCGGCCACTCCGTCGCCTTCTTGGACAGCCTCATCAGATGATAAGAGTGCCTGACTGCCTGACTCAGCCTGCTGGGCGTAATTGCTTTCCACAGCGCCGCCACTGAAAAAGGGCACTGTTTCCGGCTCTATATGCTGTATTTCCTTGACCTCTGCCAGCTCCTCAGCCGTCATTTCAAACTCGACAGCCGCCTCAGACTCTACCGAATATGCTGGTTCATAGCTAGAGAAAAACAAGCCAAGGACAAGCAATATCAGCACATGGCATAAACAGGACAATGGCAGTGGACCAACGGCTTTACTCACGATATCGCTCATGCTTTCACCTACTTTTTCGCCGCCAAGGAAATCCGCTTGACACCGCTTTTTTTCAGCTCATCCAAAACTGACATAAAGCTGGCATAGTCCACATCGCCGTCAGCTCTCAGCACCAAGGCGGTATTTCCACCCTGCGACGCTTCCTTGACCGTGGCGATGAGCTGATTCAGCTCCATAGGCTGCGTGCCAAGATAGGTTTTGCCATCCCTAGTGACCGTTACCTGCAAGGATTTGACAACATCGCTCTGCGCACTTGCCGCCTGCGGCAGATTTACCGGCACGACCTGCTGATCCGTCATGTACAGCGTGCTGAGCATGAAGAATACCAGCAGGAAGAAAATAATATCTATCATCGGGATAATCATTAGCTGCGGTGTTTTTTCGACTCGACTGCTCGTCAGGCGCATTTTTCTGCCTCCTTCATGGATTCCTGATTGCGACTGGCGAGATTGTCCATAATAGAATCGCCTATCTGCTCAATCCCCGTCATCATATTGTCCAAACGATAGCCATAGTAGCTATGCCCCACCAAGGCGATAATAGCGACAGCCAGTCCAGAAGCTGTAGCTACTAGAGCCTCGCCCACGCCGCCGGTAATCGCCATCGGCGCTCCCTGCTGCAGGTTGAATACGCTGAAGGACTGTATCATGCCAAGTACCGTACCGAGAAGCCCTAGAATCGGCGAGAGCGTGACAACCGTAGCCAGCACGGCGAGTCCCTTTTTTAGCTTTGCTGCCTCTAGCTGGGCGGCGCTTTCCATCGCATGCTCAGGATTTCTGCCCCGCATAATTGCCCTAAATCCTGCCGCCGTTACCACAGCGGCGCTTTTCTGATTGCCTCTGTATTTCACGTAAAGCTCATGTACGCTGTGCTTCCGCATGTCATCATGCAAAAGCTCCATATACTGCTTCACATTGACATTCCTGCTGCGAAAATATCTAAAGCGCTCAATGATGATGCTCACTGACAAAATCGAGCACAATAGCAAGGCATACATAACCATGCCGCCGCTAGAGAACCAATGCGCAATAGTTCCTAAAAAATCCATTTCTCATTCCTGCCTTTCTAAAAAAATGAAGTCAATTCATTATTGATAACAATTATCATTTAAATTCAACGAGCTATATGATAACATTTATCATTATCATTTGTCAATGAAAAATTTAAATAAATATTCATTTTTTTGCAGAATCCTATGCAAGGCAAGATTTTCTCCTCAAAAAATACGAAAAATACAGCATTATTTTTGCACACAAAAAAAGGCTACTGCCTCCATAATTGGAAGCAGCAGCCTCTTAATAACCACTATATTGTTTAGGAAAATACCCCTTTCTACTTCAATGTGGTGATAACGAGTGTGTATATATTAGCTCCACCCTACTATCAGCTCACTTCCTGCAACATAGGACAGATAAAAGATTATTTGTCCGCATATACATTTACACTCCATGGTGGCAAAAGGATTTCCTGTCCTGTTTCTACACTTTTGTCATATATAATGCTATAGCCCTGGGAAAATTCATAGCGTATTTTCTGTTCCTGGTTAGAATAATTAAAGATATATCGGATATTTTTACCATGAGAATTAATTCCTTCCTTAATGATTACAGGAAAATCATATGTCTGACACATCAAGCCACCAAGGGCTAATACCTTGCGAATAACGGCAGAAAGGGTTTTTTCATCGGTCATGCATCCAATATATACGCCATATCCTTGACCATGTTTATTTAAGGTAATTGCTCCGTATTCCTTCCACATTTCATGGTCATAGCTTGCTAATACTTGACTGCTGGTTATTCTAAGCAATTCCATAAACGTCTTTGCCTCACCACTCTTGACAGCTTCATCCCTGTACAAATCTCCTTTTAGAGCTACATTTTTAGGGAAGGTAAACTGATTGTAGCTGATTCCAAAAACATCATCCATACCATGAGGCTGGCTATCCATGAATACCTTGACATTTTCATTAGCAAAAAATGATTTAAATGTAGCTGCCAAAATTCCTCCCTGTGCAACAAAATTCTTTAGCCTGCTTATTAGTTTTTCAGGTACAGCGTAGGCAGCAGGAGCAAATATTATTTTATATTGTGATAAATCCTCCGTCTCTGGCCATATAATATCACATTCTACATTCATTTTGTACAATACATCATAGAGCCAACGTACAACATCATTGTAGCGTATTTTTCCCGGCCCTCCTGCTGTCCCATCTATAGTAAACCAGTCCAAAGCTGTCAACGCTTCGTTGCTGATCAATATAGCTACTTTGTTGTCTTTTTTCAAATGAATCAGCTGAGAACCAATCCTTTTTAATTCACTGCCTACAATACAAGCTTCATTGTAGGCAGGATTTTTTTCAAAATCATGACTTAACAAGCCTTTCCAGTAGGTTTCAAAGGAATTGTGTATGGAATGCCAGTGCCAATACATAACGGCATCTGCTCCAGAAGCTAAATGACTATATGCACATTGGCGCAGCTGTCCTTTATATGGTGTCCAATCTGGAAATCCCTGAGCCTGTGTTTCCATAACAAAGTAATTATTATTTTTGACACTTCGCATAACATCTCCGCCAAAAGCAATTTCTACGCCAGTCAAATTATCCTGCGTGGGATGGTAAATGTCTGCTCCTGCCATAGTAAGGGACTGCGCAGCCTTTAAATGATTGACCATTGGCTGAACTCCAAAAGAATATCCGCGCCATTCAAAATCAAAATTATGAGTAATAAATTGGTCTGGTCTTTTGTATTCCGCCACGATGGATGCCTGCCATGCCAAAAAATCATCTACAAGCATACGCTGAAATTTTTCAAATTCAGCTCCTAGACTACCATTTATAGTGCCTCGCACATCTGGAAAATCCTCCCATCCATTAATGCAATTACTCCAATAGTCTAAGCCAAATTCCTTATTCATAGCTTCAAAATCATCGTGAAATTTATTTCGCAAATATTTTATAAATTTAAGCTGCACATTCTGTCCTGCTGTTCCATAGTACTTCGTTTCATTATCAATCTGAAATCCAATAACAGCTTTACGATGTGCCGTAACCTGCATCAGCTCTCGAATAACCCGTTCTGCATAGAACAAATATGTTCCGTTGGTAATATCCATAATCTGGCGTGCACCATATATTCCCCGCCCCGATTTAGTTGTTGCCAATACATCTGGACACATTTTTACAAGCCACCCGGGAACAGCATAGGTAGGCGTACCAATAATTACATTTATATTAGCCTTTTCCATTGCATCCAATACTTTTGTAACATGAGAGAAATCATATGTGCCAGGCTGTGGCTCACAGGTACTCCAGGTAGATTCAGCTATACGGACAGTATTAATGCCAGCCTCCTTCATCATCTCAATGTCCTTGTCAAGTCTGTCTGTTGGCATATACTCATCATAGTATGCTGCACCATATATGATCTTATCCATATTTTCTCCCTTCATTAGCTACGATTTCTAACTTGTAAATCCGCCAAAATTTCAGCATATTCTTTATCGAGATTGTAGAATTTCAACACTAAAATCTGAATAACTGTTAAAAGAATAGGTACATATATATACCCTGCCTTGATAGCTGTCAACGCACTTTCAGGTTGTACTGCCACAGCTCCAGAATAACCGCCTATGGCCAAAATAGCACCAAATATTACGGAACTTAACCCATTGCCTATTTTCTGCCCAAAGCTGGCTGCAGAGTTAATCAATCCCTCAGTACGTAACCCTGTTTTCCATTCTCCGTATTCTATGGTATCGACAACCATAGCAAACATACAAGCGGATATACCTGCATTTCCCACACCACGAAGCATACAGCCTGCAATTAGTATAGGCAGACTATTCTCCGCCACACCCATTAAAGCGTAACCAACAATCATAATCACTGCTCCATAAGCAAGAACATTGCGCTTGCCAAATTTTTTTACAAATGGTGCTATCAAGAACATACAAGCAATTTGAGTCACTTGGAAGGCCAATGCAAAAGTACTAATTAGATTGCTATCCCCAAGAATTGTCTTGGTATAATATACTTCTGCAGAACCATTGATTCCCTGAGCTATAAATATTAATAAGAGATTTAGTGTAGCTAACATCCAGTACTTGTTTTTTAGTAGAGCACGAAAGCCCTTACCTACTGGAACTGCCATTTGTTTTGCCACATCAGTTATAATTCTCTCTCTAGTAAATAAAAATGTAATCATGAAGGTAATTATTTCCAGAATACCAAATAATATAAATGTATATGTCCATGCTCGTGCATCATTACCAAATAAGTTTACTACTGGCAAGGTACACATCTTTATGAATAAAGTACCACTTGTTGCAAGAATCATACGGAATATACATAATACCGAGCGCTCATACTGATCCTGAGTCATTAATGCTGTTAGAGTAGCATATGGCAAATTAATTGCTGTAAATAATACAGTAAATGCCAAATTATAGCTGAAAAAAATGTATACCAGCTTCGCTGTTTCACTCCATCCTGTTGGTACGGAAAATAACAAGACTGTACCAACAGCATAAGGAATCACCATTCTGAGTATCCATATTCTAGCCTTGCCAAAATCCGAATGGGTCTTGTCTATAATAATCCCCATGATTAAATCACTAGCGCCATCAAAAATCCTTGAAGCAAGCATTATCATGCCTACTGCAGCAGCCGATACCCCAATATAGTCAGTATAATAGAACATCAAAAATGCTGCCATGGCGGAATACATGATATTGCTAGAGAAATCTCCGAAGCCAAAGGCTAACCTTTCCCCAAATGTTACCTTCTCCGTAGCATGCTCATTTGTAAATCTTTTGAGCCAATTCATGATATAACCCCTCTTTCTTCTTGTCAGTCACTATAATCCCCTTATTAGTGACGCATGATTCATCGTGTTTATATCATAGCATATTATATTTTCTATTATATATCATATATTTTGTATAATTATCATGTATTTTGGTTTATTAGAGGAAATTTAATTTATAAGCTGTATATTCTTCTACTCCCTTACTCAAGATTGACTTTCTTCCCGTATTTACAACGATATTTTGCCGGAGTCATGCCACTTTCCTCCTTAAATACTCTGCCAAAATGACTTTGTGAACAAAAGCTAAGGAAATTAGCTATTTCCTCCAAAGAATAACCTGAATATCTCAGCATATTTTCAGCTAACTTGATTTTCTCCCTACGTATGAAATGCTGTATTGTAATCCCTTCTGTTTTTTTAAACAATGACGAAAGATAGGAAGTATTGACACCTATTATACTTCCAATGTCACCGATAATTATTTCATCATGAAGATGCTGAAAAATATAATTTTTAGCATTTTTCACAATATCGTTTTGTGCACCCTTTTCCGATAGATCCGCTACACATCTAGTAAATTCATATTCTGCCTGTCGCATAAAGGATTTGATTTTAATCTGATTATCCATTTTTTCTACAACCTGAATATAGCTATCTACCATGGCAAAAGCCTCCTCTGGCATCACTCCCCCCCGTATAGCCGCCCTCGAAGCAAGAGATATGACCACAATGGCAATATTCTTAGCCTGGCGCAATTCATCATCAGATAATCTTCCTTCAGTGCCAGGATAACTTTCCTGAAGGCTAGCTGTCAGCATAGCAATATTTCCCTGTTCTATACTGCTCATTTCCCGCACTTCCTGCTCATATGGATTATGCGGAATACCGCTTTCCTGACGTTGAAAAATTTCCTTGCTTATCCCTTTGCCAAGCATTCTCGCATCTTCCTCGTCCATACCACTAGCATGCCACAAATCAGCTAGTGATATTTCCTTTCCACTGAAAATATTGAAAAGGACTAATATTATTCTAGCAAATTCATGAATGTCATAGGGACGTACAGGACCTATAACGAAATAATCCTCATTTGACGGAATAACTGCATAAAAAGTGTTACTATCATGTGACATCAAGACTGGCATTTCCTTATTTTCCTTCATCATATCATCCACTAAGTCCATTAAGTCGCTATCCCCATAAAAGGAAAGATTTTCTGCAAACAAATCACCATAGGCATATACAATATTCTTCTGCCTGTCTAGTCGAACAATATTCCCATGCACAATACCAACTAACTGCATACATATATAATCAATATTCATTTATATCATCACCTCGTCAAATAAAAAAGCTGCTGCTTCCAATTATGGAAGCAGCAGCCTCTTAATATACTGATGATTATTTTACCAACTCGAGAATAACCATAGGAGCTGCGTCGCCGCGGCGAACGCCCAGCTTCATAGTGCGGGTGTAGCCACCCTGACGGTTCTTTACGGAGTCGTAGTTTACAATATCAGTGAACAGCTTTCTAACAACATCCTCATCAGCAAGCTGAGCAATAGCCTGACGGCGTGCAGACAAATCACCGCGCTTTGCCAAGGTGATCAACTGATCTGCAAAACCGCTGATTTCCTTAGCCTTAGCCTCGGTAGTCTCAATGCGCTCGTGCTTGAAGAAGGAAGTCAGAATGCTCTTAAACAGTGCCTTACGGGCACTAGAATTACGACCTAACTTTCTATAAGCCATTTATTTCCCTCTTTCCTTGTATCAAAAATAATGTGTCAATCAAGCTTCCGAATCGTCTCCAGGGAATCCTCCCAATGCTGAAGGATCACTTTCCTTTAAGGATAAACCCATAGACTTCAGCTTGTCCTTAACCTCATCCAAAGACTTGCGGCCAAGATTACGAACCTTCATAATCTCTTCCTCGGTCTTGTTTACTAGGTCACCAACAGTCTTGATATCTGCCCGCATCAAGCAATTAAAGGAACGGACAGTCAAATCCATATCCTCCACTCTGGTTGCCAAAATGGAATCCAATTCTGGATTGCTGACAACATTTTCACTGCTTGCCTCGACCTCTTCCTCTGGCACGAACTCCACTTCCGGAGCAACGGTCAGATTCTGGAAAAGCTTCAGACGGCCAATCAGGATGGCTGCCGCCTTGCTGACTGCTTCCTCTGGCTGGATAGAACCATCGGTCCAAACCTCCAAAGTGAGCTTATCGTAGTCAGTGGCATCGCCAACGCGAATGTCTTCAACCTTGTAATTTACTCGACGAATCGGTGAGAAGATAGAATCTACCAGAATCGTACCGATGGCATCATCAGGACTCTTCTTCTTTTCTGCTGTAACATAGCCGAGGCCATGCTCAACAATCATATCTATCTTCAAGGAACCTGCCTCATTGACGGTAGCAATATGCAGATCAGGGTTGAGAATCTCGATATCAGCATCATGAATAATATCAGCCGCTGTTACCTCTTTCTCGCCCTGTACGTCAATCCGGATGACCTTTGATTCATCGCAGTGCATTTTGAGGCAGAGCTCCTTTAAGTGCAGGATGATATTGGTAACATCATCCCGAACTCCAGGAACTGTGGAGAACTCGTGCAGTACGCCTTCAATCTTGACGGAAGTAATAGCTGCACCTTGAATAGAGGACAACAGAATACGACGCATACTGTTTCCTATGGTAATGCCATAACCGCGGGTCATAGGCTCGCAAATGAACTTGCCATAGCAAAGGTCCTCATTGTTTTCCTGTATCTCAATCTTTGGTGTTGCGATTTCGATCATGTGGAATTGCCCTCCTCAATAATTCAATGCATCTCTGTACATATCCGATAACAAATGCAAAAAATACACAGAAATTATTATTTGGAGTACAACTCGACGATTGCCTGGCTGTCAACAGGGATATCTGCGAAATCCTCGCTGGCAGGGAAACGGCTTACAGTACCGCTGAAGCTATCAGCGCCTACAGTAATCCAGGCAGGAGTGCTGAGTGCGTTATTGGACTCAGCCTGTGCCTTGAAGTAGTCGTTGGAACGGCTCTTCTCGGCTACTGCAACAACATCATTTTCGCTAACAAGTGCAGATGGAATGTCACAACGCTTGCCATTTACAGTAATATGACCATGACGAACAATCTGGCGTGCCTGCTTGCGGGTAGCAGCAAGACCCAGACGGAATACTACATTGTCAAGTCTTCTCTCAAGAAGGCTGATCAGGTTCTCACCAGCGATACCCGGCATCTTCTTTGCTCTTGCATAGTAAGCGCGGAACTGCTTCTCAAGTACGCCATAGATGAACTTTGCCTTCTGCTTTTCCTTCAACTGCATGCCATACTCGCTGACCTTGCCACGGGTGCGGCGAGGCTGACGCTTGGAACTCTTGCCAAGGCCTACAACGCCTGGCTCAATACCGAGAGAACGGCATCTCTTCAGTGCTGGTACTCTATCAATTGCCATTTATTCTGCACCTCCCATTAAACTCTTCTACGCTTCGGCGGACGGCATCCATTATGAGGAATCGGGGTAACATCCTTAATCATGCTAACCTCAAGGCCGGTAGCCTGCAGGGAGCGGATAGCAGCCTCGCGGCCGGCACCAGGACCCTTTACGTAAACATCAACCTGCTTCAAGCCATGCTCCATAGCAGCCTTTGCAGCAACCTCTGCTGCCATCTGAGCTGCAAATGGAGTGCTCTTTCTAGAGCCACGGAAACCAAGTCCGCCTGCGCTTGCCCAGGAAAGTGCATTACCGTTCTTATCAGTCAAGGTAACGATAGTGTTATTAAAGGTGGAGCTGATATGAGCAACACCAAATTCAATATTTTTGCGGTCCTTCTTCTTAGGACGAACAGACTTCTTAACTGCCACTCTTTAGCCCTCCCTTATTTCTTCTTACCAGCAACAGCCTTTTTAGGACCCTTGCGAGTACGAGCGTTATTCTTAGTATTCTGTCCGCGAACTGGCAGACCCATACGATGACGGCGACCGCGATAGCAGCCGATCTCAACGAGTCGCTTTATATTCAGGGACTGCTCACGACGCAGGTCACCCTCTACGATAACCTGCTTGTCAATGATATCACGAAGCTTTACAACCTCGTCCTCAGTCAGATCACGAGCGCGGGTATCAGGATTGATACCAGTCTCCTTCAGCAATCTCTGGGAAGTGGTCAGACCAATACCATAGATATATGTTAATGCAATCTCAATTCTCTTATCACGTGGCAAATCTACACCGGCAATACGTGCCATACATCAAGCACCTCCTTCTAAAATTATCCTTGTCTCTGCTTATGTTTTGGGTTTTCGCAAATAACCATTACGCGACCCTTACGCTTAATAACCTTGCACTTTTCACAAATAGGTTTAACCGACGGTTTAACTTTCATTGCGTTATGCCCCTTTCATATACTGCCAAAAGCCTTGTTTTGACTATTTAAAACGATAGGTGATACGGCCACGAGTCAGATCATATGGTGTAAGCTCAATGGTTACCTTGTCACCCGGCAGGATGCGAATGAAATTCATGCGAATCTTGCCGGAAACATGTGCCAAAACAACGTGACCATTTTCCAACTCTACCTGGAACATCGCATTCGGCAATGCCTCCAGAACCTTACCTTCAACTTCAATTACATCTTGCTTAGACATAATGACTCCTTTTTACTTCAGGGTTTCAACAACGTCTGCAAAAACCTTGTCGATTGCCTGACGACCATCAATCTCTACATAAAGACCAGCCTTCTGGTAATACTCGATCAATGGCTTTGTCTGTGCCTCGTATACCGACAACCGATTCTTCATAGTTTCCTCGGTGTCATCTGCACGTTGATAAAGCTCGCCGCCACACTCATCACACTTGCCTTCAACCTTGGACGGGCTGAACTTCACGTGGTAGGTAGCACCGCAGCTGCGGCAGATTCTGCGACCAACTGCTCTCTCCACCAGATCAGAAGACGGAACAGTGATGTTGATAACACTCTGCAGGCTCAGGCCAAGCTCAGCAAGAATCTTGCTGAGGGCATCTGCCTGCTCAACAGTACGAGGAAAGCCATCCAGAATAAAGCCCTTCTTGCAATCGTCCTGAGCAAGACGCTCCTTGACAATGCCTACAGTAATCTCATCTGGAACCAGGTTACCGGCATCAATACATGCCTTGGCCTTTTTTCCCAGCTCGGTTCCTTCCTTGATAGCGGCACGGAACATGTCGCCAGTGGAAATATGCGGGATATTGAACTTCTTAACGATATTAGCAGCCTGAGTGCCTTTGCCGGCACCAGGAGGCCCCATCAAAAGAATATGCATTTTTTCCTCCTTACTTCATGAATCCTTCGTAATGTCGCATCACTACCATGGATTCAATCTGCTTCATCGTATCAAGGCCTACGCCCACGACAATCAGCAGAGCCGTTCCACCGAAGTTCACGCCCTCTAAGTGGGTAGCGCTCGCTATTATGGTCGGCAGAATAGCTATGAATGCAAGGAAGAATGCTCCTGCAAGGGTAATACGAGTCATGACATGATCTAAATATTCTGCAGTAGGCTCGCCCGGACGGATGCCCGGGATAAAGCCACCGTATTTTTTCAGATTCTCTGCCATATCCGATATCTTTACAGTAACCGCGGTGTAAAAATACGTGAAAAAGATAATCAGCAGCGCATACACAGTGGAATGCAGCGGAGTACCCCACGCAAAATACCCGGCAAAATCCTTTACCCAGGGGATATCAATAAACTGGGCAATAGTTACTGGAAACATCAGCACGGATGACGCAAAGATTATTGGAATTACTCCCGCATGGTTTACCTTCAGCGGGATGAAGCTGGATTGTCCGCCATACTGCTTATTGCCGACAACCCTTTTGGCGTAGGAAATAGGAATCCTACGATAGGCGGTATGGATTGCTATAACGAACACAATCATGGCTACCGCAATTGCTGCAAAAAAGAACACATTTATATAGGAAATAGTTCCTGCCTGCAAGTAATGATAAATCTTGCCGATATTGCTTGGCAGAGCTGCCACAATACCTGCAAAAATGATTAGTGAGATACCATTCCCCACGCCGTTGGCAGTGATCTGCTCACCGACCCACATGAGGAACACCGTACCGGCGGTCAAGGTGATTGCAATAATCAGCGTCGATGCCGGACCAGGATTTAAGACAGCCTCCTTCAGACCGATGGACATGCCCATAGCCTGCAGGAAAGCCAGTGCTACCGTAAAGTAGCGTGTGACCTTGGTGGTTTTCTTGTGCCCCTCTTCGCCTTCCTTTGACCATTGTTCCAGAGTAGGTATTACTACATTCAACAGCTGGATAATGATGGATGCGTTAATATACGGGGTAATACTCATAGCAAAAATGGAAAATTTGCTGAGAGCACCACCAGAGAACAAATCCAACAAACCGAAAAGAGTTCCGCTGTTAAACAGCCTTTCAATAGCTGATGGATCAACGCCCGGAACAGGTATGTGCGTACCCATTCTAAATACGGCGAACATGACCAAAGTAAAGATAATCTTTGTCCTCAGCTCCGGAATCTTAACGATATTTGAGAGGGCTGAAACCAATCAGATCACCCCAACTTTTCAACCTTACCGCCTGCTGCAGTAATCTTCTCCTCAGCAGTCTTGGTAAAGCCATTTGCTACAACAGTCAGCTTCTTGGTAAGCTCACCATTGCCGAGAATGCGAACGCCATCCTGAATGTTCTTCAGAACGCCAGCATCTACCAATGCCACTGCATCAACAGTAGCACCATCCTCAAAGCGGTTCAGAGTCTCAACATTTACCTCTGCATATACCTTAGCAAAGATGTTCTTGAAACCACGCTTTGGCAATCTACGATAAATAGGCATCTGACCGCCCTCGAAACCAGTGCGAACACCGCCGCCGGAACGAGATTTCTGACCCTTCTGGCCCTTGCCGGAAGTCTTGCCATTGCCGGAGCCCAAGCCACGGCCTACGCGGAAGCGTGCCTTGCGGGCGCCAGGAGCTGGAGATAATTCATTCAATTTCATCTGTCTATTGCACCTCCCTGAACTCAAGCCTGCTCTTCAACAGTAACGAGATGCTCAACCTTGTGGATCTGGCCACGGGTGGACTCATTATCTGGAAGCTCAACTGAGGAATTTAACTTCTTAAGACCCATTGCTTTAATAGTAGCACGCTGAGTAGCGGATCTGCCAATCAGGCTTCTGGTCAGAGTAATCTTCAACTTTGCCATTTTCAAATCCTCCTTAACCCAAAAGTTCCTGTACAGTCTTGCCACGGAGCTCTGCAACCTTCTCAGCCTGCTTCAGCTGCTGCAAGCCCTTCAAGGTAGCGCGTACCATGTTATTAGGGTTGGAAGAACCCAGGGACTTAGTCAGGATATCCTTAATACCAGCCAGCTCGAGAACGGCACGAGCTGGACCGCCAGCGATAACACCAGTACCTTTGGCAGCCGGCTTCATGAGCACGCGGCCTGCACCGAATACACCAATCATCTCATGAGGAATGGTGGTATCCTTCAGGGAAACACTAATCAGATTCTTCTTGGCATCTTCAACGCCCTTGCGAATTGCCTCAGGTACCTCTGCAGCCTTACCCAGACCTGCACCAACCTGACCCTTCTCATTACCAACAACCACTAATGCGCTGAAGGAGAAGCGACGGCCGCCCTTTACTACCTTGGCAACGCGATTAATAAATACAACTCTTTCCTGGAACTCAGGAGTCTCGTTGTCAATTCTAGCCATTTATGTACCTCCTTTACAAATTTTAGAATTTCAAGCCTGCTTCACGAGCTGCTTCAGCAAGTGCTGCAACACGGCCATGATATACATAACCACCACGGTCGAATACTACCTCGGTAATGCCCTTCTCGATAGCGCGCTTTGCAATGGTCTCGCCGATTGCCTTGGCTGCCTCGACATTGCCGCCGTAGTTCTGGAAATCCTTATCCTTTGTGCTGGCAGATACGAGAGTAACACCGTTAACATCATCGATAACCTGTGCATAAATGTTGCTCAAGCTACGGAAAACGTTAAGACGTGGTCTCTCAGCAGTGCCGGAAATATGGTTGCGTACACGCAGGTGACGCTTCTGACGAGCTTTATTCTTATCTTCCTTAACAAACACTGTCGGTTACTCCTTTCTGCTAATTATTTCTTGCCCTTCGCGCCAGCCTTGCCGACCTTACGACGAACAAACTCACCTTCGTACTTAATACCCTTGCCCTTATATGGCTCTGGCTTTCTGAAGTCGCGAATCTTTGCGGAGATTGCGCCAACAGCTTCCTTGCTGATACCGCTTACTACAATCTTAGTTGCAGCAGGGCACTCAAACTTGATGCCCTCAGGCGGTTCAACAACTACAGGGTGAGAGAAGCCCAGGGACAGCTCAAGGTTCTTGCCCTTTACTGCCGCTCTGTAACCAACACCATTGATCTCAAGAGTCTTGCTGTAGCCCTCGCTTACGCCAACAACCATGTTGTGCAAGAGAGTACGGCTCAAGCCGTGCAGTGCTCTGTGATCCTTATTATCAGAAGGACGCTCTACAGTCAGAGTGTTCTCCTCAATGTTAATCTTCATGTCCTGATGAATATCGCGTACCAATTCACCCTTAGGACCCTTTACAGTCACCTTATTGCCATCCTCAACCTTAACGGTTACGCCGGCTGGGATAGTGATCGGTGCTCTACCAATTCTTGACATTAGTACACCTCCTAGCTATTAAATAATTACCAAACGTAAGCTACAACCTCGCCGCCGAGACCAGCCTTGCGAGCATCCTTATCGCTCATAATTCCCTTGGAAGTGGAAATGATGGCGATACCCAAACCACCGAGAACACGTGGAAGCTCGGCTGCCTTTGCGTACTGACGCAGACCTGGCTTGGAAATACGCTTAATACCGGTAATTACCTTTTCACGGGCTGGGCCATACTTCAGGGAAATAGTGATTACCCCCTGCTTGCCATCCTCAGTGAAGGTGTAATCCTTAATGAAACCCTCTTCCTTGAGTACCTCAGCAATAGCCTTCTTAATCTTGGAACCAGGGATTTCTACCTTCTCATGGAATACGGAATTTGCGTTGCGCAGACGAGTAAGCATGTCTGCAATAGGATCAGTCATTACCATGTAAATCGATATCCTCCTTTCAAAATTTCGTGTGGCCACATAGGCTCACTTAAAAGATTTTACCAGCTTCCTATTGCTCTGTCAATGCTTTTGTGCATAAATTGTGGATAATTTGCAAAAAAAATTTCCACGGCCACAAAACATGACCGTGGAAACATTTTCCTACTATATTATTTACTGCTGCAAATCACACCTTGCTGCCGACAAGCTCCAAGCCGTCATCCGTGCTGTTTATATCCAGCACGTTATCTGTCTCAAAGCCTGCAATATCGTTTTTGGCATGGGCGCTGTCATAGAGATTGTAGCGGTTGAACAGCCCGATATTGTCGGCCAGAAGCTGCCTGTGGGACATCAGTGGATTGAAATCCAGGAGCTGCCCTGCCAAATCATCGAGGGCAAAGCGCTGGCTGTCAACATAGTGGAAATCCGACACATGGATCAGCAAGGCATTATTTTTCTGATAAGTAGGATTGTCAATGTAGAAATTCATCCAGTCACCCGGGTTGGCATAGATAAACTGACCGTTTTGCTTGCCGGCATGCCTGCCGAGGAACGTGGTTCTGCGTCCCATGACATCGAAGGTCAGATTGCCTGCTGCCTTGACCTTGTTAGCCGCAAGCGTACCGTTGCCGCCCACGACGATATGCCCGTCTGCAACATGCAGGAGGTCAAAGCGCGTGTTGCCGTCATTATTCAGCTTCAGCCCATTCTTTACTGCGCCCCCATTGGTGCCAGATATGCTGAATCCCATTGTACCTGCATACCCATCGCCATGGGCAACATTTACCTCGCCCTTGACATAGTCGCCGGTAAGGCTTACATAGCTGTCGGCAGTGATGAGGCTGTTGGTCACATCAATAATGCCATCTGCCTTGTCAGCAGAAACAGTCACCGTGCCGCCAGTAACATTGCCAAGAACTATATCGCCGCCTGTAGAAGAAACCTTCAGTTCGCCGCCCTGGGAGATGATTTCTCCCTTGTTGACCACGCCGGAAGCACCAGCGATATTGATGTCCTTCTTAACCAAGATCTGAGAGTTTTCATCATTGACTACCTTGCCCTTCGTCGAGATAAGGTTCAAATTGCCGCCTACCTCTGCAATAGCGAAGTTCTTGCCAATAGCAATGCTGTAATTGCCTTCCATAGTAAGGTCGCCATTGGTTCGGATAGCGAAGTCATTATAGAACCTGCCCTCAGGCGCTCTGAGAGAAATATTGCCATTAGAGAGCATGTACTTCTTCTTGGCATACAGCTCGCCAGTATTTTTGTTAAACACATTCCTGCCATCGATCTCTAGGTCCTTGCTGCCATTCACGGCTTCAAAATTATCATAGTTCGAGGCATTGCCATGCTTGGACTCAAGGGAAACCGTTCCTTCCTTGGCACTCTCGATGTAGCTGCCGCCCGTAGCTTCGTCCACAACTGTCCGAGTAGCGCCCATCGCCACGGCATCGCCGCGATTGACGACATCGCCTAGGCGGAAGAACTCGGCATCGTCATTTTGTAGAATATTTGTCCGCTTCGTGCTGTCATTCGGGTCAGCAAAGATGTTGAGCGCCTTTTCTTCGCCAGCATCCGTTATATAGCGCACTTCGGTATAGATATTGCCCTTGTGAGCGGACACCCTGTCATCAGCATCGATATATTTCTTGACCTGTACCATGTTGCCCTGCTCATCCTTTTGCTTCGTATAATAGAACTTCTTGGTAACTATTATGGCATCATCCGCCATATCCTCCGGCTTGGCAAAGCCTGACAGTTTATCGACCTCGCCCTTGTCGTTGATCTTATAGATGGTATGCTCTGCCTCCTGGGCCGCGCCTGCCGTGAGCTTGACATCGCCGCCCATGGCGAAGATGTCGCCATCCAGCATATTGATGACCGAGCCATTCTCCGCTGTCAGCTCCACGCTGCCATTGAGCGAAACCAGCTTTGCCTTGTTCAGCATAGTGCCGTCAGTCGCCGTCAGCTTGATATCGCCGCCAGCATAAATGTCCTTGCCGATGCTGTTCAGCCCCTCCTTGGCAGTCAGAGTAACATCGCCGCAGGCAACCAAATGGTCCTTGGCATTATCCAGCCTGCCCTTGGCTGCCGACATGGTAATATTCTTGGCTGCTACATTATACGACTTAAGCTCTGTATTTGTATCTTCCAGAATACTCTCAAACGTGCTATTTATTTCTATTTTACCACCATCAACCGTATTAAAATCACTAAAGTTCGTAATATCGGCATTTTCAGACTCCAATATGATATTGCCTGCCTTTGCCTTATCCTCTGCTCCGGCATTTGTATCAAGAGCCAAAATATCGCCCTTGTTGTAGACAGACCCCTTCTTGATCGCCACATCAGCCCCATCTACATTGATTATATTGGCACTGCCATCGCCGCCGGCATGCAGGGTAACATTGCCGCCAAAGGCAAAGATATTGCCGTTAGCACCATTGGCTACCATGCCCTTATCTGCTAAGAGCGTGATATTGCCCTTATCAGACTCCAAAGTAGCATTGTTAATAAGATGCCCATCTGTTGCCCGCAGCAGAATATCCTGCCCTGCATAAATGTTCTTACTGATGCTGTTCAAGCCATTCTTGGCTATGATAGTAACATTCTTCTCAGCCACGATGTCAGCCTCCGAAGAAACCTTGCCATTGACAGCAGAAATAATAACATTGTCAGACATATCAGGCAGCTTAGTGCCTCTAACAGGGTTAATGAAGCTAGCGCCAGACTTATTTGTTATATCCCCCTTATCCGCCTCCATAGTAAATGTGTCTATAGCAAGCGTATTGGAAGCATTTGTAATATTTCCATATAGCGTGTGAAGATTTATGTCATTGCCTGCCAAAACAACATTGCTATCGGTGGCAACATCCCCCTTCGCTTCCAGCAAAAGCTTATCAGCCAGCACATAGATGTGCTTATCAGCAGATTTTGCAGTGACATAGATATTCCCCTGCGTATTCAGGACAGCATCGCCTTTCATGGCACATACACTTCCATTTACCTCAATATCCCCCTGTGCCTGAAGCTTGATTCCTTCATTATCAGCCACATTATCCTTGAGGTTAATATCCCCCTTGCTGGATGCCGTTATAGTTCCTTCGCTGTAGAGGCTATGGTCTGAAGCCAGCGTCAACATGCCAGTGCTGTTGTTCTGAATATCAATATTGCCAAAAATCAGATTATTATCCATACCCTCAAATGTACTAGCATTGCGGCTGCTGTTGAGCATAGTCACACCAATATCGCCGCTGCCATTGACAATCCTGATTGTGCCAGTCTTTTCCCTGTCTGTGGAACGATTATCCAGCGTCAGGCTGCTGAGTCGATTATTTGTTCCCAACAATTCCATTCTGCCATTGCCTACCACGTAGGTATTGGCATTTGCCTTGAGAGCACTGGCAGCATCCTGCAAGACATCTCCCTTGGCATTGAGAGTAAGATTCTTACCAGCAACATCTGTACGCTTCTGATTTATCGACTTACCATAAATATTTACAGCTTCATTTGCAGTGAGCCTAGCATTATCCTGTGCGACATCTCCCTGTGCATTGAGGGTAATGTTCTTGCCTGCAACCTTGCCTCCTTTCTGAGTTATTGCCAAACCGGAAATGTTCACATCTCCGTTTGCAGTGATATTTGTATTTTCATGCGAAACATCGCCATCAGCTTTCAAAATGATGCTATCGCCAGTAATCTCACTATTAGCCTGATTCAGTGCCTTGCCAGCTACATTCACATTTCCGCTCGCCTTGAGCTTGACATTATCCTGCAAGGCATCGCCTTTGGCGTTCAAAACTATATTCTTGCCGACAATATCAACGCCTTTCTGACTCAGAGCCTTACTAGAGATGTTTACATCGCCAGTTCCATTGATAACAGTGACTTCCTGCTGGACATCTCCCTTGGCATTGAGAGTAAGATTCTTACCAGCAACATCTGTACGCTTCTGATTTATCGACTTACCATAAATATTTACAGCTTCATTTGCAGTGAGCCTAGCATTATCCTGTGCGACATCTCCCTGTGCATTGAGGGTAATGTTCTTGCCTGCAACCTTGCCTCCTTTCTGAGTTATTGCCAAACCGGAAATGTTCACATCTCCGGTTGCAGTGATATTTGTATTTTCCTGCGAAACATCGCCATCAGCTTTCAAGCTAATGTTCTCGCCAGTAATCTCACTATTAGCCTGATTCAGTGCCTTGCCAGCTATATTGACATCTCCAATTGCATTGAGGCTGACGCTATTCTGTATAACATTCCCCTCGACTTTCAAGGTAATATTCTCACCATTAATCTCACTGTTAGCCTGATTCAGTGCCTTGCCAGCTACATTCACATTTCCGCTCGCCTTGAGCTTGACATTATCCTGCAAGGCATCGCCCTTGGCATTTATGATTATATTTTTGCCAGCAATACCAACGTCTTGCTGACTCAGCACCTTGCTGGAGATATTTATATCACCAGTTCCATTAATGCTAGTATTATCCTGAGATATATCGCCATCGGCTTTCAACGTAATGCTCTTGCCCGAAAGCTCGCTATTCTTCTGCTTCAGCGACTTGCCGGAGATATTCACAGCTCCGTCTGCGTTGAGCTTGAGATTTTCCTGAGAAACATCTCCCTTAACATTCATGGCGATATTTGCGCCAGTGACATTATTATCATTCATGGTAAGATTTTCGCCAGCATTAATATTGATATTTACTGCCTCAATCCTTCCAGCAGTAATGTTGATTCCCTTGCCGCTATTCATCTCAAGCATAGTGCCTGCGATGATGTCCTTATTGGTCTGCATATCAAGAGAGCTTGTCAGGCTGATATTATTTTTTGCTTGCAAGCCATCAGCCACGTTGAGAGCACCATGGGAATTGAGATAGATATTCTCCAAATCAGCTCCCTTGGCATCAGCCTTGCCGACCTCTACATTCAGAATGCCAGCAGGAGATGCCCCAGTCTTATCAGAGCTAATGCCCTTTATAGCCACCGACTTGGCAGCCTTGACGATAACCTTGGACTTGCCGCCTGCTTCACCGTCATTGCGTATGCGGACACCGTCATAGATAATCTTCTTCTCGCCGTCAATCTCCTGTTCTTCCACGCTTCCCACAGAGCCTTCAGTAGAAACCAGCTCGATCGTACCGTCATTTTCTGTCTGAATCAGGCTGTCTGCTGCCCCCGTCGTGCCGAGCTTGTCCGCCATGATAATATCACCTATGGCTTTAAGACGAATATTCTCGCCGGAGGAGATGGACTTAATCCTCAATATATTATCGTTGATGCTGTTCAGGTAAACGCCATTGGATCCCACAGCCTGCAAAATGCCTGTATTGGCATCAGCCCTGTCTCCTAGATTGATAGTCAGTTCCTTGTCCTTTGTGCCAATAGAGCCACTGCCAGCGGCAGAAATGTAGAGATTCTTGCCCGTAATCGCCGCCTTGCCAGCATCATCGACACCATTCAAAATGTTGCCCAGACCGCTAATGGAAACATCACCGGCAGCCATGATTCCGCCAATGGTCAAATCCTTATTCCCCTTGTCGGCAATATTGGAATCAACCTGGGTTCTGCCCTCAATGAAGACATTGCCATCTACCTTGCCCAGCGTGCCATCAGTAAACTTGCCTACTGTCAGCTTGCCAGCGGCAGTATTGGTCTGAACACCGATAGGCAGCTTCTCTATGATTTTAAAGCTCTTGATATTCTTATCCCAGCTTATATTGGAAGCATCTGCCTGCGAGAGCCTTTTCAGCTTCGCCATGCCCTCAGCCGTGCTCAAATCAAGGTCGTCCATGGAAATATTGGTGACATTGCCGGTCTCGATACCTGCATTATTAGCTACGTTCAAGGTAATATTATTGCCCTTGATGTTCGGGTCCTTGCTGGAAGTAGTTGGCAGGGTATCAGAGGTAGGATTGATAATGCTGTCCTGAATGGTATACAAAAGACTATCCTTGTTCCACTTCGTATACGCTCCGAGGTTTGCCTTATCATTGATAGCCTGCTTCTCCTTGAGCATGGCATTATCGGCATCGCCAAATAAGCCCATATTGGTCCACTTGGCAATAAGGGTGTTTTCGTCCTCGCGCTGCATTGCGCCATATGGCAGGGCATCTACTACGCTGCCTTTTGCAATATTAAGAGTTACATCTCCATGATCTGAATAAATCCTGCCAATGCGCATATCCCCCTCTGTCTGAGTCAGAGTGATGTTCCCATTCGCCTTGGCATTGACGCTGGCACTGAGGGTATCGTTGCCGAGAGCCTGCTGTCCGCCATTGACGAGGGCGGTAATGCTGCCATTCTGGCTGGTCAAATCTATTCTCCTGGCATCGATTACGCTATTCTTGGCAGTTGCAATATTGCCCTTCGCCCCCGTGGTAGTCAGGGCGAAGCTGTCCCTGCCGCCAGCATTGGCATCATCTGCCATCGTCAGCTTGACATTGCCCTCAGAACCCTGATAGCCATTCACTGTAATTGATACATCCTTGCCGAGCGAAGTGCCAGCCTCGCCTGCCAGAGAGCCGACGGCCAGATTGACGTCCTTGCCTGCGGCAATATCGATATTCTGGATATCGCCTGCCGCCTTGAGAGTTATATCTGCACCATAAATACTGCCGCCAAGCTGATTGATAGAGCCATTGGCCGAGCTGATATTCACCGTGCCCTTGCCAAGCAGGCTGCCATCTGCCGCCGCAGCATAATCACGATTGCCGACAGAGCCATTAAGGTCGATGCTGCCCTTGGAGGCGACGTTCACCGTGCTGTTGCCATCAGCCTTGCCGATAAAGCCAATCTTGATATTCTGATGTGCATTAACGCTGTAGAAATTGCTCTGCTCCGTGCCCTCGCTGACTGTCCAACGATAATAGTGATTCTTATGACACCACAGGAAGCCGCTGCTCCAGTGCTTCTCCTCGTCCACCTTCATATTGTGGTCAGTAGCAGCATTATTCTGCCAGATAGAGTAGTCATTATTAGCGATATCGGAAGCCTTGTCGCCAGTCACAGCGCCGATATAAGCGCCATTCCGCTTGGCAACTGTACTAGACGTGCCAGTGCTGGTAGGTGTCAGCTTGTTTGTCTGGTCAACCAGATAATCCCTGGCAGAAGAAGAATTGTCACTTAGTCCCCACCATGTATCCTGCCACTGCTTTTCATAGGTCTTGGTAGTGCCTGCCTGCTGGCCAGTGGTCCAGTTGTAGCGAAGATTCTCGTCTGGAGCAAAGTATAGTCCGCCGTTGGCATCCTTCTTTAGTCCGCCACCGCCGGTATAGCTTGCCTTGCTATCCAGCGCAGAAACCTTATAGTCCGTCGTACCGTCATCATTTCTCGTAATCACGCTCAGCGTATTGGTCACGGCATCAGCCAGAGTTATCTTGCCTGATACGTCATTGCTCAGCAGCTTGCCTGTCACCAGCTTGTTATTCAGATCGTTTTTGATGCTGATGTCCGATGCACCGTCCAGGCAGACGATATTGCCATTGCCAGTGCTGGAAATGCGTCCAGAGATAAAGATCTGACCGCCGCCGCTCTCTACATCCGGCGTGAGCAGAGCGCCTGTCGATGGATTGTAGTAGACAGGGATAATGTACTCATAGCAGCCCTTGCTCTCATTGTAGCTCTGTCCGCCAGCAATCAGCCTGTACTCGGCGTTGCCTAGTACATCGCTGTCAGAGAGATTGCGCCCTGTATTGTTATTCTTGATCTGCTCCATGCGCTGCTCAACAGTCATAGTGCCCGTGGCGCTAGGCTGGAAATTACTGTCCAGCTTGGTATCTGTCTTGATTTCTACATGGTAGTTGTCAAAGCCGCTCTGAATCAGTCCATTAATGTTGACATCTGTCGCATTGATGTATATGTTGCTGCCTGCAATACGCCCTGTACCCTTTTTGTCCGCATCAGACTTCTTTGTACCGGAAATAACGCCAGAACCAGCAGTATTTCTATAATCAACACTGTTGTACTGATTTTGCACATCGCCGCCGACATTGACAATATCGTCCGTAAAGTCCTGAGAAATACTGCCGTTAGCCGCAGTCATCTTGACATCCTTGCCCACCACGGAAGCTGCATCTCCAGAGATGGAAATATTGCCTTGGGCATTATTGATATTCACAGTACCATTATCAGCAAAAATATTTCCCTTGATGTTGATAGCAGAAACAATCGGTGCTTCCAAATCCTGATTTGTTTCAGGATTGCGGTAATTGAAGCTGTTTTTGCCATTGAAATTATTGGCTATATTGATACTGCCAGCCGTACCGCCCGTGGCACTCGCTGCAGCAAGCTTCCTGCCCTTATCCTCGTTCTTGGCATTAATGGCTGCCACATCCTTCATGGCAGAGCCATTGTAGTAGATAACGCCGCCCGGATTTGCCACCTGCAGATTGCCTACATTGATAGACAGGCTGGTATTATTCTGAATATCGATATTCGGCGAGCCTTTTGCCGTCAGGCTGCCAGAGCCATAGACGTTATCCGTCTGCAGGTTGATATTGCCGCCTGCGGCGATTAGCTCTGGAATATCAATATAGGCAACACCCGTATCATTCTTGATTGTATAGCTGCCATCCGCTCCCTTGGTTGCCATGCCAGAGGCTACAAGCTCATCTGCCAGCCTCGTATACTCAGCCAGATAGCCGGCATGGGCTGCCCCGTCAGGATATTCAATCATCAGCGCAGTCAGCTCGTTCATGCGATTCTTGAGGCTGTTGGCATACCTATAAGAACCCGCGCTAAAGCTGGCAGGGCTGATATCTGCTTCGGCAGATACATCCTTACCTTCATTATCCTTGATAGAAATCAGCTCGCTGAGCTTCTTATACGTGCAGACCTTTCTGTCAGTATCAGACAGCTTGCTGTAGTCAGCATCAGAAATAGCCACTACATAGTTGTCAGGCATAGCAGTACCATTATTCTTATGGTATTCTGCTGCCGCTACATACTCATCTTTAGTCAGCACAATCAAACCTTTGTTCGCCTCACCGATGGTCACTTTCTGCACATTGGCGATACCGGCGGTCACGCTGCCGCTGATATTGACATGGTTGTCCTTTTTATTGGCGGCTGCATCTGAAATCTGCGTGCCGCCTTCCACATTCAGCTTGCCGTTGGTAGTAGAGATGAATTTATGCTCGCCAGTGCCGCCATAGACGGTATACGCCCCAACAAACCGGCTCACGCTCTCCTTGCCTGCATCGGCATAGATATTGGCATCCTGCACAGAACGCACCTTGCCGCCTATATTGACCGTATTCTTCTGATTCAGCTTGTTGGTCAGAGTTGGCGAGAAACCAAGCGGCAGTCCGACCTTGTTGTAGACTTCCGCACTTACGTCCAGCTTGAGATTGGACAGCTCGTCACCGGCAAATTTGCCAGCATAGAGATTGACATTCCTTTTACTGTAAACATCGCCATTAGCATTGATGGTATTGATTCTTTCAATATTGTTTTCCGCCTTGGCAGAGGTAACGCCAGCCAGTCCGGCAGCAGTTTCAGCCGTCGTGTTAGCACTGATATTCTGACTATCGGCAGCCGCCAGAGTCAGATCCGCTCCCTTGCCAGAAACCTTGAGACTGCTGCCAGCACTCTGATTGACAGAATCATCGGCAGTAATCTTCATTTTATTGGTAAGATAATTCCCACTGAACACGCCTAAAGAATATACGTAGGCATCTGACTTGATATTATTTCTCGTGGTAGCAGAAACAGCCAAGCCATTGGCACTTGCCACGCTGCTGCCGCTTTCAATATTTACCCTGGCTGTGCCGCTGATCGTATTCGCCAAAGAAGCTACCTCGTTGGTAATTCCGCCGTAGCCATTGCCCTTGAGGACATACTTGGCATTCTTGGTAGCACCAAAAGCATACTCATTCCGAGCGGCTATATCTGCCTGGCCGCCTGTCGTGAGCACTGTGCCAGCCTTGATATTGACTGCTGCTGTCTGATTGGAAGTGTTCACCGCCTCGACGCCGCTGCCGCCTACCACGGTTGCAGACATGGCATCAGCCAGCATCTCGGTCTTATTGTTATTCACAGCGACGATATTCGCATCGCCAGCAATCTTATAGCTCCCCTTGATGTCTACATTGGCTGTAGAAGTATTCGTATTTTTTACATATGCCGCCTGCGGACTGATATCGATTATACCGCCGCCTGCACCATCTGCATATGTGGTGCTGTATGTCTTGGCATTGGCAGCTACGTTGAGATTGTCTGCCGCCAAATCACTAGCCGCCAAAGAAACATTCACCTTGGAGGCATTGCTGGCAAGCGCCCTATTTGTACCAGAGGCAGCCGCCAGTCCCACGACTCTTCCCTTGGACTCAGCCTTGGTGCTCGAAGCATCCTCAGCCAGGATATTCAGTGTGCCGCCTGCTGTCTGCTCCTCATGAGCGGCAACATCGTCCTTGAGGACATCCGTAAATTTCTGCGTGCCTACCCAGACATTCTTGCTGAGAGAAATATTCCCTGCATCCACGCTCGTGCTGGCATTGAGGTTTGCCTCAGCAATATTCGCCACGATGCCGACACCGCCAGCCGAAATACCATTTGCCTCAGCCTTGAGCTTCTGATTGTTCAGTGCCTTGGCATTTACGGCATCAGCTATAAATTTCGCTGAGCCAAGCGATGCCTTGCTGCCGCCATAGGCATTAACCTTGCTTACGACACCGCCAGCAGAAATCAGGCCTGCGCCTACGCCATACGCCTTGCTGTTTGCCTGAACTGCATTATCGCTAATCAGATTTATATTCTTGCCCTGCAATGTATTGCTGCCCGTCAGATTGATAGAGGTCATGCCTGAATCAGCATCAGCCTTATCGCCAATATCCACGGTCAAAACGGCTGCATTGCCGCTAATCGCACCTACATCTCCGACCTGCACCTCGGAGCTAATGGCATTGTCATTCCTGGCCGTAATATCAATATCGCCATATTCAGGCTTATAAACAGTCTGTGTCTTAGTTTCTGCCTTAATGCCGGCAGTATTATCCTTGTAGGCAGTAATCTTTTCCTCGGAAACAGTATAATCAGCATGCTTCAATACACTGCCATTGCCAATACTGATACTATTTTTAGCCTGGTCGGAGACGTTGCTCACTAGGGCACCGCCTGCAATGCCCGCCGCTTCCGATACGCCCAAAATCTTATTCGTCAGGCTGTTCTTATCCAAAGCTGAAATACGCAGAGCCGAACTTTGAGCACCACTAACAGACCTAATGGACTGCGCCAAAAGGCTTGAATTTTGGATGTCTATGGTATTGCCGCCAGAGCGCAGCAGCTTGGCAACAGCTACATTGACAGCTCCGCCAACAGAAGCCGCCCCCTGCTGTACTTCCTGCTTGATAGTGCCGCTGTTGTTGGCAGCGATGTCAATATTTTTAGCGTTGATGGTGCTGTTCGTCAGACTCAGCTTGTTGCTGCTCTTCACATCGGTGATGCCTACGGATACGTTAGCACCGCCAAAGAGAGAAGCATTGCCCTGCTTGATGCTGATATTGCCGTTATTGACTGCGCTGCTCGCTATTTGGACAGAGTTTGCGCTTGCCTCAGGCAGAGCAGAGCCTGTATCCTTGCCAAAGGCTGTGCCGCTGATATTTACGCCCACGCCTGCCTTGACATTCGTGCCGCCAAATTCGGCATCATGCTTGTTCGCTTTGTCAATACCTGCCTTGTCAGCATATGCACCGCCGACCTTGTTCAGAATGGTGTCGAGCTTGTCCAAGCCTACCTGAGCCTGCTTCTTGATGTCCTTGGCACTATACTGGGCACCATCATAGGCATAGCTGTCATCAACCGCCTTGCCGATGGTGTTGATATTGACATTGGTGGCAATACCAGCACCTGATACAGTAGCCCCCAGCATATTGACATCGAAATCACGCTTCTCATCTGCTGTCACATCAGCCTTATCTGCCCTGATTCGGCTGTTTGAAATATTTGTCTTGGTAGAGCTGTCAATAGTATTGATAGCCACGCCTACGCCCACGGCAGCCAAAGAACCGCTTACAGCCGCATTGGTGGCTGACAGATTGATCTTGTTGGCAGAGCCTGCCTGAAAATCATTCCATGTACTATTCAAGCGTACATTATTTAGGCTAGTTTCTACGCTATTCCTGATATTGTTGATACCAATGGTAGTACCTATAGCACCGCCCAAGCCAAGAGCTGCCGAGCCTGTCGTCCCTAGAGTCTTCAGAACGCTATTATTGGCAGCAAGCACCTTGATATTTTTGTCAGCATCTCCAGCCGTGGCGGCAGTGTTATTGACAGTTACTCTCTTCATGCCTGCCTTGGTGCTGCTTTCGTCCTTGGCATTGATAACGCCGACAGCGCCACTGGCTGCGGCAATGCCGCCAGCCACGCCATAAGCACCATTGCCAATATCCAGCTTCTTGGCTGTATCAGCCGTAACGGATATATTCTTGGCACGGTACATAACAACATTTGTCATGCTTGCCTCTGCACTAGAAGCAAAATTTTCATTGCTGACCGAGCCTGTCAATGCCACGCCAGCCGTGCCAGCTGCCCCTGCAGCTGCACCATAGGTATCGACCTTGGTACTTTGGGCATTGGTCGCCCTAACATTGATATCCCCATTTATACCTGTTGTACTGCTACTTCCCCAATCATCTCCCATGCCAGCCTGCACTTGACGGCTAAAGCTGCTATCATCCACAGCCGCAGCTCCCGCAACGGCTGCCTCGCCAGCTGCGCTTGCGGCAGCTCCTACGACGGTACTGCTCAATCTGCTGCTGTCGTTGGCCAGCACATTAATATCTCCAGATGTATTCGATTTGGTCGATATATTGTGCTTGCCCAGCACGGCAGAGGTCTTGCCCGCTATTTTGTTTACAGCCACGCTCGCCACTGCATCGGCAGAACCCTCCGCAGAAACAGCCACGCCTGCCGTCACAGCCACATTCTCAATCTCATGCTGGCTGTCAGCAGATACCAGCACGCCTTTCTTCGCATTCTTCTGAGCAGCCATCGTGCCCTGCACATCGCCTGAGCCAGCCGTATAGTCTACAGCCTCGCCAGCCTCCGCTTCGCCCACGTCAATTGTGACATCTCTAAGCGTGCTTTGGGTATCGCCCATAATATTATTGACAACCACAGTTGCTCCCACGCCTGCAGCCACTCTGCCTGTAGCAGCGACATTCAGAGAACCAGCATAGTTCCTGATCCTATCCTGGCTATTGGCTTGCACGGCAACACTGTCCATAGATACCTTTCCATTAATGCCGATTGTTTCAGCCAATGCCTCTGTATTGACAGCAATATTGTTGATAGCAACATTGCCCATTACTCCTGCGCCCAGCGTCGTGCCTGCTGCTACGCTGGCACCTAAGCCGATATTCATTATATCATTGAGGGTATGGGCCTTGACCGACAGCTTGGTCATCTGTCTTTGCTCATCAAACGACACTTGCGATAAGGAGGCTTTCACTGTACCGCCCATATTGACCATAGACACGCCAGCCGCCGCCGATATTTCGGCATTGCTTGCACCAGCAGACACGCTCAAGGCATCAGCCGTAGAGATAACCTTGCTTTTTCTATCAGCTTCAATGCTAAGCGATGGATAATACCCAGACTCTATTCCTACAAGATCCACAGTATCTGCTATTGCCGTAGTATCCCTATAAATGCCGGTATCTGCTACGCTGCCCTGCATAGAAACATTGGCTATGCCTGTGCCTGCTGCCACAGCACCGCCTGCTGCCACAGTCAGGATTTCATCCGCATCCTCTGCTTTAATGAACGCATTTGCGCGTCCTATCTGCTCACCAAGCATAATCTCAAAATCCTTGAGATTTATTTTATTTTGCTGGGCTGCATCCTTTGTACCCAGCTTGTTAATAGCAACAGCGCCTCCTACAGCTGCCGTCTTGCCTGTAGCAGATGCATCACCAGCTATAGCGCTTAGCTTGCCCTTCTGGCTTGCAGTAAGCTCCACAGTAGTTCCACTTAGGAAGCTTATGTGTTCGTTGTCGTTTATTACTTTTTTTAGTACGTTGATGTTAGTATCCATCCTGCCTGTATTGGCAGCAAAAGCTCCCTCCAGCGTACCGCCAATACTTTGTGCGCCGCCTACTGTCAAACCAGCGCTAGCGCCTACAGCCCATACCTTGGCATTGTTGGCTGCCGAAGCCTTGACATATCCATCGGCATACTTTTCCATCTGCAATCCTTCGATGTTTATATTGGCATGATTGGCAAGATTGTTCTGTGCCCACGCCATGCCAGCAGCCGCAGTCGTTGCACCGGTTCCCTGTCCTGCCACGGTCACCAAGCTGGAATCATCATGAGCTTTTATGTTCAAATTTGAATTTCTATGCCATTTCCACTTATTTTCTTCATCACGGTGTTCTTTATATCGTTTAATATCAGAATTGTTTATGTCTGCATCGATATTGTTGCTGATATCCTGAATAGCCACAGAGCCAGCAGCTGCCGCACCTGTCTCCTTGGCAGCAATAGCAGCACCTGCTGACACACCTATCAGATTGGTATGATTGAGAGCTTCTATATCTGTCTCATAAGCTGTAACAGAAGAGTCATACATACCCGCTGTGAAATCATTCTCTACCTTGTTATAGACAGCACTGCCTGCAATGGCAGCATTGGTTTTGCCAGCCGCTACACCGATCGCGCCTGCCACAATGGTATTGCCGCCATCTGCTAACTCATAGTCTGCAGCATTACTATATGCCAAGGAATTGTTTTTGTTTCCTTGTGCATCTACAGTTGTATTAACGTCTACAGAGGTGTCCTTGCCCAGATAGGAACGCATATCCTTGCCCACAACAGCTTTGCCGCCATCCATGCCTATGTCAAAGCCAGCCTGGGCGGTATCTGCCACGTAGCTATTTTCCACCTGAATATTGTTTCCCTTGACAGCACCATCATGAGCGAGAATGGCTATTTCTGTCTTGGTACTATTTCCCCCTATGTTATCAGGTCCTCCCCAAGTCTCATGATAGTCTGATGTGACATTGCTTCCTCGTATGGCAGAGGTCAATTTATTGGTTAGGGTATTGGCTGCTACTGCACCATTCAGCAGAGCTGCGTTTTTATCTCCGGCAGCAATGCCCACCGATACTGCTGTACCGATCTGCACCAGCTGGCTGGCCGCCTCATTATGAATCTTGGCAACTTCCTTCAGCGTGGATGAATTGATCGTAGCCGCAATATCATTTGCCGCCTTGTTGACAGACACAGCTGCCCCGATGCCAGCACTATTTTTGGCATAATCAATGCTGATGCCGCCAGCAATCTGAAGATCCGAGTCACTAGCCACATTCTGTAGATTGCCATTTGTCATGCCCAGTTTGTCCAATTCGGCATGCACCTTGCTGTCCACATAGTTCAGGGAAACCGAGCCTGCTCCTGTTGCGCCATAGCCTGCCTTGGTGGCAGAACCCAGCGCCACACCAGCCGCAATCTGGGCACCCTTGTTGATTGCCGTGTTTTGAAGCATTTGTCCATCAGTTATCTGCACGCTATTGAGGAGAGAACTGGTTTTCTTGACAATGTCATTGCCTGCTACAGCACCTACCAAGGTCGCAGCAAAGCCCTGCGAACCACCAGCAGAGACACTGCCGCCAGCCTTGGTCAGTGCCATTGCGCCACTGAATGCGCCGATATAGGCACTATCCTCGGCAGCTACGCCTACTGCTGTCTTTGCAGCCTGCGATTTTGGCGTAATTTTTACATTAGACAGCGTTGCTTCGGCAGAAGTATTAATATCATTCCATGCTACAGAGCCTGCCGCCGCAATATTTACCCTGGAGGCATTCTTTTTCTGCTCCTCGGTCTTTTCCTTGCTCTGCTCGGACACATTTCCCTTGTCATCCTTGGAAGCCTCTATGCTGTCGGCAGTAGGCGCAGCATCGCCCGAAGGCTCGCTGCCATCGCTCTTGTGCTTGCCATCGCTGTCGGCAGTGAGATCCTGTAGTTCAATCATGGTATTCTTTGTACTGTCGCTTGCACTGCCGCCCGAACTGGATTTGTCCGCCCGCACCTTTATAGATGTGCCTGCGACATCATCTGACTTTGCCTCAGCATTTTTGGCAGACTTATTCTGGGAGCTTGCCCCTGCTACGGCGAGATTGGCAGCATAGCTGGCATTCCCTGTCTTGACGTTCAGGTTATCGGCATTGATAGTGATAGGCTTGGCGCTATCTACGCCGCCCAGCTTGGCATTGCTATAAATATCATAAGAAACAACCCCGACACTAGCGCCTATGGCAGCCGCCTTGCTCTCCGAGAGCTGTCCTGCCATATTGCCCAATACCGTGGTATTGCTTGTTCCTATATTGATATTTTTCCCTTGCAAGGCTGGGTCATTGGCTGCTGCCAGCAGCATATCCACCCTGGCATTGGACTCACCGCCCATATACGATACCATGCCCGTCAGTCCCAGCGTGCTGCTCTTGCTACCGCCTATGGCGCTGGTGATATTGATGATATTGTTTTCGGCACTTGCCGAGATATGCTCGCCAGCATCTACCGTGGTCTTGCCAGTCGCTTCCACCTTGCTGTTGTTGTAAGTATTCTGTACGCCCACCGTGCCGCCGATACCTACAGATCCGCCCGATGTCGTATTGCTCTGGAGCTTGCCTGCCTTGTTGATATCCATGCCCTCAACCTTGGCAGTCAGATTGACATCCTTTCCTGCCTTGAGAGCTACATTGCTGCCGTCTGCGGCATTGCCCAAGTAAACATTAGCATTGTTCGTAACATTTTCTATGCCCACCGTGCCATTGGCAACCGCCGACAGCTCATTGCCATCCGTGCTGGTGGTCAATGACTCGGTACTCATGGTCGCACCGAGGCTGTTTGAGAGATTTTTGAGCTTGCTTGCCTCCTTGACATCATCTACGGATTTTGCATCCTTTACAGCATTCAAATCCGCTGACATATTACTGCCTGCCTCGATGATTGCACCTAGTATTGCCTCTGTCAATGTCTTATTATGCTTGACATTGGCAGACAAATCAATGCTGCCTTCTGTGCTGGCGAGCTTGCCGCCCTGCACGATCACCGACGCATCGTTTTGCATATTTGCCACGGCTACGGCAGCCGCCACGCCTAGCTTGGCATTTTTCTGCGTGTTGGTCAGGGTATTGGAGGTTTTGATGGCAATATTGGCTGGATTGGTCTCTGCCGTGGCTGTCACATCCTTCTTGGCTGAAATATTGCCGCTGATATTGACGGTAGCTTGATTGTCAAAGTTGCCCGTCATGACAGAAGCGCCAATATCAAAATACTGGTTCCAGCCCTTCTTGCTGTCAGCCTTCTTGGCATCATCTGCCTTGCTCTGCTCAGGCTTCTTGTCAGTCTCCTTTGTTCCCTTGGCGTCCTTTACCGCCTCGGTATCGCCAGAGGTAGCTTCCTGCTTGTCATCAGCATTCTTGTTCGCGCCTCTCAGCCCTGCATCTGCTGCCGGGGCGGCTGGTTCGTTTTTGCCCAAAAGGTCTTTTAGACCCTCAGCCGCGCCTGCCGTGCCTGATGACTCCACAACGTCCTCGCCTGCCGCAGGAGCAGCACCAGCATTGCCAGTCGATGAACCGCCAGCAGACTTGCCTGTCTGACTCTTTTTGTATGCATTATCGGTCGCAATGGAGATTTTGTCGTATTTATTTTCCGCAGCCAAAAAGACGCTTCCCTCTGTAGAAGTGATATTGCCCTTGGCATTGATGGCTGCATTGGTCTTGGTGTCCACTATATTGATTGCTGTTGCCGCTGCGGCATTGTTATCCACAGCAGTGCCAGCTGCCACATCCAGCGTACTATTGGAAATTGCCTTGATAGTCACATTGCCCTTGGCAGAAATATCTTTATTGATATTTACCTCTGCATTGACAGACTGATTTACGACATTGATTGCCGCTGTCAAATAGCCTGTATTGGCTGCACCATCCTGTGCATTGGCTTCCTTGATGGTCGTCTTGATCTTAGATACGTTTTGAGCATTGGCTGCAATGTCCAAATCGCCCTTGATGCCGCCTGCACCGCCCAGTTCGGCATCAATATTCACCGTAGCCGTCGTCTTGTTTTTGCTATAGCTTGCACCGCCAACCAAAAGCTTGCTGAGCGTGCTGCTGCCGCTAGCTCTTACATCCTTTGGCTGAATGGTCAAGGTCATGTTGCTCTCAGAGGAAGCATCTGCCTTGATAGCCACATTGCCGTCAGAAGCAATCCTTGCTCCATCCTTGACTGTAACCGCAGCAGTCGCCTCATTTTCGTCCAGCATGACATTGATTTTGTCCAGCATAGACTTGACACTGTCCGTCAGCGAGCCTGAGCCTTTGGATTCCGCAATGCCAGCCTTCACCTTCTCGCCAGCGGATTTGCCAGCCTCGCCGCTCTTGCCGTCAGGTGCATTGACCGTAGTGCCCGTAAATTTAGTCTTGGCAGTTGCCTGAATATTTACTTTTTCTTCGGCAGCGATATTGGCGGTTTCGCCAATGGTGATATTTGCCTTTGCCGCCAGCTTCTGCGAATCCAAAAGCTTGGCAGCATCGCCCTTTAGCTCGCCCAGGTTCACGGTCTTTTCATTGACCGCCTGAATATCTGCCACGCCGTTATTCGCCTGAATCTCGCCATTGATGATGACATCATTCTTTCCTAAGATGTAAATACCGTCATCTGTCGCTTTGGCAGTGAGCTTGTTGCTAGTGCCATTTATTGCATTTTGCTCAGCAAGGGTGTGTGGTACATTGGCAATAGACGAGAAATCAACCGCATTGCGAATAAGGCTGCCAGCCTCGATGTTCACCTCATTGGCTGCCAGCCTTGCCACATTGGCTGCATTGATTTTGCCTGCCACGGCAATACTTCCTGATGCATTGAGAGGATAAGCCACCTCGCCCGTTAGCTGCTTGGTAATCTCCGTATTGCCGAGGATTGCATCCGCACTGCCATTAAAAAGGTCAATCGTCTCCTTGATATCCTTGCCTGCTGCATCCTTGCCTGCTGCATCCTTGCCCGTCACATAGGACAGCTTGTCAAAGAAATCCTGTGTCGGCACTGCTACATTCAGAGAACCGGCATTGATTACGCCAGAACCGCTGACCACCATGCCCTTGGGGCTAAGGAAGAACAAATCGCCGCCAATCTTGCCGTCCTTGATGGCGTTGACTGCGCCTGCTACATTAATCTGATTCTGGACAAGATTTACGAGCTTGCTTGCTACATCGCTGCCGTTCTGCTCTTTGAAATAGAGATTGGCAATATTGCCCTGTGCCAGGTCAAAATACTTGAAGCGGTTGATACCGATTTCATTTTTGACCTTCTCAGCATAAATATCTGCTACATGATTAACAAAGTTGATATTTGTTCCATCAGTACGGACAATATTATTCGTCACCTCTGCCGCAGAGGCTATCTGGGCTAGTGGCGTCAGAGCAAAGGTAGCAGCCATCGTGGTGCTGAATATCTTGTTGGCAGTGCGCCCAAGCCTGCTCCTACTTAGTTTTCTGCTAAAGCCCATTCCGGTTCCCTCCTTCAAAAATAGCTGCCACATAGAGAGTATGCAGCAGCCATGTCATCATCAAGCTATTACTTTTGAATCAGCCCCAAATTTTCTTCATCAACTGGCGATACTCACCGGTCAGATGCTTGACAATCACATCAAGAATCGTATAGACCATATCGCCGTCCAGCTCGTCAACAGGACTTACTACGCAGCTATCGAGTACCAGGTCGCCATTCTCGGCAAAGTAGTATTTGAGAATCTTGTACTTGGCATTGATTTCATTGATGACCTTGATCAGCTCTATCTCGTTGTCCTCTCTCAGTGCCTTGGCTGCTACCTGCACGCGGAACATGGTATAGATGGTTTCATCAGTAATAATCATGGTCGGAAGCTGCTGCCCCTCTGCCTCGATATTGGAACGGAAAACCACGGTTTTCAGCTCGTCATCCTTGATTTCTTCCATCTGAAAAGCCTTGATTTCCTTTTCCTTCAAATATTTCTGAAAAATTTCTGCTTTCTTATTCATAAAACTCATACTCCTTTTACATTAATTTAGAAAAAAATATTACAGATTCCTGCTAGGAAAGAGGCAGGATATATCTAGCATTTCATCGTATTGAAACCCACGATGCCTCACTTAGAACTGGGCGGTCAGCATAAAGTTCAGCCTGACGGCATCCGCCTTATCCACCTTGGAAGCAAAGCTGCGCTTCAGTGGAACGCCCAAAGACACCACGCCATTGATATTTTTGCCTATGGCAGCCCGAACGCCCACGCCCGTGCTATAGAGCACCCTATCTATATTGTTGGACTCTGCTCCCTCGCCGAATACATAGCCAAAATCAAAGAAGGTAAAGCCGGTCAGCCTGTTATCCTTAGCGAGGGGCACGCTGTACTCCGCACTCAGGTTTACGCCGCTATCCGCTCCCATAAAGCTCTCCTGATAGCCTCTGACACTGTACATGCCGCCAATATAGTATTGACGAGAACTCCGCAAATTCTTGGTAGCGCTTAGCTGTCCATCCAGGCGCAAGCCAAACTGCTGTCCATGCTGATACAGCTTTTGATACAGGCTCGACAGCTTGTAAAGATTGTAATGCATGGAGCTTGATGTATAAAATTCAGGGTCAGACTTGCTGCGCCCCGTTGTCAGGGTATGCTTCTGATAGAAGACATGCGACCTGCCGTAGCTGGTCATAGCCAGCCCCAGGCTGACATCATCCATCGTGTCATTGACTATATTAACTTTCGACTTATACAAATCCAAATCAGATTTAGATGTCTGATGGCTATAGTCCAGACTCCATTCGCTGCGATAATTCTCTGTCACTATCCATGGCTGTACCAAGCCTATGCCATAGGAAGAAGCCTTGCCGTCGACCTTGCTATTTTCTGTATTCTTTACCTGCTCAATACTGTTGCCGCTATAGGATAGATTCAATTTTGTACCGCTTCTTCCTACGGGACGGCTATACATGCCGCTAAACGCCCACGTTCCATCGCTGAATATACTGCCCAGCATCAAGGAATCCCTTACGCCAGTCAGACTCTTTACATTGTAGAAAAGTCCATAACGGTATTCGCCAGTGGTTTTGCTGCCAGTATTGTCCGAAAAAAGCGTCCAACTGTTATTCTTCGGCTCTCTAGCCTCAATATAATAATCAGTTGTTCCCTCTTTTTCGCCTGCCTTCAGTACGATGCGCAACTGTACGTCATTCGTGCCATTAAAATGCAAAATATCCTTGTTCAGCTCATCAATGCTGACAATCTCGCCTGACTTCAGCGGCAGCCTGTTGAGAATATAGCGCTCCTTGGTATGCTCGTTGCCGGTGACGACCGCCTTGCCGGTCTCGCTTTCAAAGAGGCTGATTTTCACTTTGCCGTTTTCAATTTTTTGTGGCTTGAGATAGGCACGGCAGGTAATATAGCCCTTGCTTTCATAGAGCTTGTTTATTTCCTCGATAGCATCATAGACAGCCTGCAGCTGAACCTCCCTGCCCTCATACTTGGCAGTGATAACTTCAATCTCCTCCGGACTGAGCACCCTGGAAGCATCTATCTCCAGCTTGTCAAGCTGAAAGCTCGCCGCCCCCTCGGCTTGAGGAGTCTTGCTCTCGCTGTCCGCTTGGGCAGCCGCCTTTTCTCTTTCCTCATGGATTTCCCTAGCCACGCGCTCCCTTTCTATGTACTCATTCATGCGGTTCATCTGCACGCCGGCATTGAGGTCTGGCGAATTTGTGCCCGCTGGTGCTGCCATGACTGTTCCCGATGTCATTAGACAGCCTAAAGCCAGCAGAGTCAAATGCTTTTTATTCATCAGCTTACATTCCTTCCTGTCAGAAGAAAATTTTACGGCATAGATTTCTAAAAGGTAATATTGCTCATTGAACATTTCAAGGATTTGCTTTATTATTTGCTGAACACAACCCAATATTGTTCAAGAAAAACTTCTACATATTTCCCGTATAAATTATACCATAATTTCCCAAAACAATTACATGGTATTTATAAAATTTTATATTGCTGTTTTGGCAAAGCCTGATTTATCGAGCTAACTGTCAAAATTTTAGATAGTATATTCACTGCATTTTCTTGTAGGCATGGCATATAACCCTTTCAGGCACGTTCGCACTATGGATGTGAGCCTCACGCTGCTAAACTCATTCAATCGCCCTGCAAACTGCCACTGTGGGCAGCTTTGCAGGGTGATTTCATTCGTTAAGAAGCGAGGCTCACATACATGCCTGTGCAGGGTATATGCCATGCCTTTTAGTTAGAATATTCACAGTGCTTTCTCGCCTTGGCAAAATTTTTATAGAGTCAGCACGAATAAAACAGCAAGAGATAGTACCCTAAGAAAACCCTTGCTGAGCCTCGGTGCTTAATGAGTTCAAGCCGCAGAGGCGCAGAACAAATTTAGCATCCGCTAGGCTCAGTTAGGAGCGGGAGCGGGTTTTCGTGGGTACTATCTTTGCTGTTCGGATTTGTACTATATAAGATAACGAGAAAGCAGGGTGATTCGACAGCAGCCAGAGGTGCATGACACTTTTGCGTCGGGGGAGCCGTGCTTTTACCTGCGCTAATGAGTGCTAACTACCTCTAAGAGGGAGTTAGCACTCATTAGCGTGAGGCAAAAGTGGCCCAGAAGCACTCTTTAACGTTGCGGGTAGGTGAATTGTCTGAGCACGGCCCTAAGCCTGCGAAAACATGTGCGTAAGGATAGCCCATCAGGCAGGGTCATTTCGCTCCGACAGAGCAAAAGTCCGTCATGACCGTCGGCTGCATATCGAAAAACAACTTCGATTTGCCACGATGTTTGCTAAAGCGATACAGCACTGTGAAATGCAAATAAGCGGTATGGCAGTACCCCGTACAGGTACTTTTTGAGCCTCGGTACTTAGCGATTCATGAGCTTTCGGGGCGTAAGCCACGAATTGCCTCATGAGAGCTTAGTACCGCTAGGCGAAAATAGTAGCGAGAGCGTGCCTGTAGGGGTATTGCCATACCGCCAATAAATTTAGATGAAAGAGAATAGATAACATCCCTACAAATCAGGATTTAAAGTTTTGCATAAAAAAAGGATTCCCTTGCGAGAATCCTCTTTTATGCCATTAAGCAAACAAATATTTAAGCCGTCTTTTTGCCGCAAACCAGTTCCTTGCCGCAATTCTTGACAACCAGCAAAGCCAGAACCATCAAAGCCAAGGCAATAATCAACTGCAAGCCGTCAACCATAAAGACGAACTGTCCAGCCGACAGCTTGGTAACAATGCCGACCACGCTCATAACCAAGGCGGTCATGGTAACGAGGAACATCATGGTCATCGGCACATAGAGCATCCAGCCCTTTCTGCCAGTGGTACGCAGGAAAACAGCCAAGGAAATCAGCACCAGTGCCGACAAGAGCTGATTGGCTGCGCCGAACAGCGGCCAAATATTCATATAGCCTGCCAAACACAGGAAGTATGCCAGTACCAAGGTGATGATAGTCGAGAAATAGGTGTTCATGCACATGCTGGCTGCGCCGCCCGCCTTTTCGCCCTCGCTCGGAGCAAACAACTCCTGAAAGGACATCCTGCCAATACGTGCCACAGAATCGATGGTAGTCATACCCAGAGCAGATACGCACATGGTGATAAAGCAAGAGGAAAGACCTGCAGGCAGTCCAAACATATTGAAGAAATTGCTGATAGAGCCTGCAAAAATCTGGAAAGGCGTTCCCTTTGGCAGTACGCCGTCGGTTGCGGCAGCGCAGGCAATAACCAATGCCACAACGCCCAGCAGGGACTCTACCAGCATTGCGCCATAGCCTACAGGCAGCATATCCTTCTCATTGGCAATCGCCTTGGAAGACGTACCAGAGGAAACAAGGCTGTGGAAGCCGGAAACCGCACCACAGGCGATAGTAATAAACAAAATTGGGAACAGTGGTTTGCCGTTTACCTCAAAGCCTACAAAGGCAGGCATATTGATTTCTGGATTTGCTACAACAACGCCGATAACGCCGCCAGCAACCATGCCTAAGAGCAAAAAGGAGCTAAGGTAGTCACGCGGCTCCATCAAAAGCCACATTGGCATTACGGAAGCAATGAAGCAATAGCCAAATACCACATAACGCCAGCTAGCAACATCCAAAAACAACGGGAAGTTCATGCCAACCACGAACATCAGGACAACCAGCACCAAAGCCACAAAGAATTTCACTGCGCCGCTCGGCTGGCATTTTCTGATGTACTCGCCAAAGCCCATGGCTACGACGATGTAGAGAAGCGAAATGGTAGCAGCCTGAGCGCCGGGCACATTCAAATCGCCATTCTTGGTCATGCCATTGAAGGTGTTGGCGATAATATCCGAAAAGGCTGCGATTACCAGCAGGGTAAAGAGCCAGCAGAACAGCAGAAACAGCCTTCTACCCGTCTTGCCTACATACTGCTCAATCAGCATGCCCATGGACTTGCCCTTGTTCTTGACAGAGGCATAAAGGGCGGTAAAATCCTGTACAGCGCCAAAGAACACGCCGCCCACCAAGAGCCACAGCAAAGCTGGTGCCCAGCCGAACATAGCGGCAATAATAGGGCCTGTTACAGGGCCTGCACCAGTTATTGAGGAAAACTGGTGGGAAAATACCGTAAACCTAGAGGCAGGCGCAAAATCCTGTCCATCCTCAAATTCTACGGCAGGAGTCTTCGCCTTGGGGTCGATACCCCAGGTTTTGACCAGCCAGCGGCCATAGCCTAGATAGGCGGCAGCAAAGACGACGATGGCTATGCCGATAAGTGTCAAACCATTCATCATGATTCCTTCTTTCCTAATAATAAAATAATTCCCGCCGACAACGACACTGCCAGCGGGAGCAAAATCGGCTTATAGCCACCATTCATACTTCTCACAATTCGCACCGTTGCGACTAAATTTGCTAACGAGATATCCAAGCCTTGGACAAAAAGTGCTATTGCCCATTCTCGCAATTCCTCATTAGCTGTACATTTGTAAAGTATATTAGCACCATGATTTTTATATGTCAATGCACGAAAACAAAGAAGTAATTTTCTGATAATTTTAAAATCTCTACTCTTTTTAATAAAATAAATCGCAAAAATTGTGTAAACCTGTAAACCATACAAAACAAGAAAGGGACTGCCCCGCCGCGCATTGCCTAGCAACACACGGACAGGACAGTCCCTCTATTTTTATTTAGCCATCAGTATCTAAAACGAGCGATTACATCATGCCTGGCATACCGCCCATAGCTGGTGCTGCAGGAGCTGCCCCATCTGGAGCCGGCTTATCAGCAACCAAGGTCTCAGTAGTCAGAACCATAGCCGCAATGCTGGCTGCATTCTGCAGTGCGGAACGAGTTACCTTGGCAGGGTCTACGATACCAGCCTCAATCATGTTGACATACTTGTCGTTGGCTGCATCATAGCCTACGCCCACGCCTGCCTTCTTCACCTCGGCAACAACAACGCTGCCCTCAAGGCCTGCATTGTTGGCAATCTGGCGGACAGGCTCCTCGATAGCACGACGAACGATGTTGATACCAGTCTTGACATCGCCCTCAGCCTCCAGCTTGTCCAAAGCTGGCAGAATGTCGATAAAGGTAGTGCCGCCGCCTGCTACGATACCTTCCTCAACAGCAGCACGGGTAGCGTTCAGAGCATCCTCGACACGGTACTTCTTGTCCTTCATCTCTACCTCGGTAGCAGCGCCAATCTCGATAACGGCTACGCCGCCAGAGAGCTTGGCAAGGCGCTCCTGCAGCTTCTCCTTGTCGAAATCAGAGGTAGTGTCAGCAATCTGCTTCTTGATCATCTCAACACGAGCCTTGATTGCGTCCTTGTCGCCCATACCATCAACGATAGTGGTGTTCTCCTTGGAGGAATGAACCTGGCGAGCACGACCGAGATCCTCGATAGTTACGCTGTCGAGCTTTCTGCCAACTTCCTCAGAAATAACCTGGCCGCCAGTCAGGATAGCGATATCCTCAAGCATAGCCTTGCGGCGATCGCCAAAGCCAGGAGCCTTGACAGCCAAAGCCTTGAAAGTACCGCGGAGCTTGTTCACAACGATAGTAGCCAGAGCCTCGCCATCGAGATCCTCAGCGATCACAACCAGCTCCTTGCCCATCTTCACAACCTGCTCCAAAATAGGCAGAATGTCGTTGATGGAGGAAATCTTCTTATCGGTAATCAAGATGTAAGGGTCGTTCATAACTGCTTCCATCTTGTCGGTATCAGTAACCATGTAAGGAGAGATGTAGCCACGGTCGAACTGCATGCCCTCGACAACGGAGAGGTTGGTCTCCATGCCCTTGGACTCCTCGACAGTGATAACGCCTTCCTTGCCTACCTTCTCCATAGCATCAGCAATGTAGTTGCCGATTTCGGCATCAGCAGAGGAAATAGTAGCAACCTGGGCGATCTCAGACTTGCTGCTTACGGACTTGGATACGGACTTGATCTCCTCAACCAAGGTCTTTACAGCGCTCTCAATGCCCTTCTTCAATACCATTGGATTTGCACCGGCAGCTACGTTTCTCATACCCTCGTGAATCATAGCCTGAGCCAGCAGAGTAGCGGTAGTAGTACCGTCGCCAGCGATGTCGTTGGTCTTGGTAGCAACCTCGCGAACAAGCTGTGCACCCATGTTCTCGAATGGGTCTTCCAGCTCAATATCACGAGCGATAGTAACGCCATCATTGGTAATGGTAGGAGCACCGAACTTCTTATCCAATACTACATTGCGTCCCTTCGGGCCAAGAGTAACCTTTACTGCATCAGCCAATGCATCTACGCCCTTGCCAAGTGCACGGCGTGCGTCTTCATTAAATAAAATCTGCTTTGCCATTTTGTATTTACCTCCAATATATAGTCATCAGATTGCCATAGTGCAATCTCTTTAATCTTGACTTACTCAGCGATTGCCAAAATATCACTCTGACGGCATACCAGATAATCCTTGCCGTCAACCTTTACCTCAGTACCAGCGTACTTGGAGTAGATAACTGCATCGCCAACCTTGACATCCATAGGGCTTCTCTGACCGTCCTTGAACTCGCCAGGACCTACAGCTACGACAACGCCCTTCATTGGCTTTTCCTTGGCGGTATCTGCCAAGATAATGCCGCTGGCGGTCTTGGTCTCTGCTTCTGCAACCTCGATAACGACTCTGTCACCTAATGGTCTAATCATGTCAATCTGCCTCCTGATATTTTAAATAATATTAAGCATTTTTATTATTAGCACTCTTTTCTGCTGAGTGCTAACTGCAAGTATTATAATAAAACCTTTTCGTCAAAAAGTCAATAAGTCAATAAAAAAATTTATGATTTCTTGCCACGCAAAAAATTCACTGCCCGAATTGTGAATATACGCTACAACACAAAAAACGGAATCCGCAAAGGGACTCCGTTTTTTGATGATTTTACAAAACGCTGATTACCAGCCGATATTGCTTGCTAGCCTTTGGCGGCAAGAGTGTGACATTTGCCTTTTCCTCGAATACGTCGCTTTCGTCTGTGCAGGTGGAAAGACCGCTCCAAGGCTCTAAGGCAATAAACGGACTCTTGTTGGCAGTAGACCAGAGCAGGAGATTATCAAAATCCGAAAAATCCATCTCGATGCCCTTGTCGTGCTTGTCGGTTCTCAGTCTTGCCTTGCGGGATTTCAGCTCATCAAGAACAATGGCTTCCTCTGCAAAATACTTATAATCCAAAGGCAGCCTTTTGCTATTCTCCAAAAATGGCTGGCGTGTCTTCCTATCCACCAAGCCGCTGTCTGGCAAAGGCGTTGCTGAGGTGCAATTCTCCTCCTGCTCAAATTCCACATAATAATCCTCATATGCGGTATCATCTGTCAGAGGACAGTTGAAACCAGGATGTGCGCCAAGAAAGAACGGCATTACCTCGTCACCGCGGTTTTCAACGGTATAGGTTATGATAATGGATTTGCCAGACAGGGCATAGCCTATGGAGAGCTTGAAATCATACGGGTATTGCGCCAAAAGCTCCTCATTTGCCTCTATGCTGTACACAATTTCCTTGTCATCAGCCTTTTCGAGGGCAAACTCCCTTTTGCGGACAATGCCATGCCTCGGCATTGAGGCTTTCTTATCACCGCCAATCACCGCCTGATTGTTGCGCAGGCTGCCGCAAATCGGAAAAAGCACCGGAGCCTGTCCGCTCCAATACTTCTTATCGCCCTGCCAAAGATATTCCAAGCCATCCTTGTCCTGAATGGAGCTTAACGCACCGCCAAAGGAAGCCACGTCTATCTTTAGAAATTCATTTTGCAAGCTTTTTTTCATCTTCATACACCTCGTATAAATATAAATTATGCAAAATCTGCATCTCGCATCCACAGCCTGCCTTACTCTCCATTGCCAGTGAAATTAGGCTTGCCTCACGTTAGCGCGAGATAAAAATATTGCTCAGCATATCCAATATACCACAGTCTTGAGGGAAATTGTTTCCCATCTCGTGAAAACCTTTTCAAAAAGTAAGAGGCTGTGCCATTGTAGGGAGATTGGGCACAGCCTCAAGGGAGTATCTTAGGGATTGTTAGTAAGAAATTTGTTTAGGAATCTTTAGCTTCAAGCCTTGTTAGCAGAGCCGCAGACCTCAATTTTCTGTTCTACGTATTTCTGCACCTCGTCCATGCCCTGCCTGCTGTATTTTTTCGGGTCGAAGGCATCAGGATGAGCCGCCATATACTCCTTGCTCCCCTTGGTGAAGGCAATGCGCAAATCAGTAGCATAGTTTACCTTGCAGATGCCGTTGGCAACAGCCGTTCTGACCTGCTCATCTGGAACGCCCGACGTACCATGCAGCACCAATGGTATATGCACCAAATCATGAATGACGGCAATCAAGTCAGTATTGACATGCGGCGTGCCCTTGTACACGCCATGCGCCGTACCTACGCCGATCGCCAGATAGTCAACGCCCGTCTTTTCCACGAAGATTTTTGCTTCGTCAGGGTCAGTGTACGGATTCTCGTCATCTCCCTCAAGGTCATCCTCCTTGCCGCCAACCTTGCCAAGCTCGCCCTCGACATAGACTCCGCCCGGATGGCACGCTTCCACAACTTTTTTTGTCAGGGCAATATTTTCCTCCAAAGGCAGCTTCGAGCCATCAATCATAATCGAGGTATAGCCAGCCCTGTACGCCGCCATCGCTCTCTCAAAGCTGTCGCCATGGTCAAGGTGCATCACCACTGGAATCCTGCTTCGCTCGGCGGCTGCCTTGACGTTGGCATAGTAGTAGTCAACTCCGGCGTATTTAATCGTACCCGGCGTAGTCTGCATGATAACAGGCGAGTTTTTCGCCTCCGCCGCTGCCAGCACCGCCATAACCATTTCCATATTTTCCACATTGAACGCACCAATCGCATACTTGTTGTGCATTGCATCCTGTAAAAGCTTTTTCGCTGTAACCAACATGATAACTTCTCCCCTTTTCGTATTCAGCCTTGCAAGGGTGCTGCCTTTTCCACAGCTACCTGTGCCCTTATCTCCTCTACTCTAGCAGGCTCGACGCAGCCGCTTTCCTGCTCCAAGACATTTGCCGTGCCGCACGCCGCAGCCAGCCTCAGCACTTCCTCAATCGGATATTTTCTCTGCAAGCCGATGGCAATGCCTGCCACAAAGGAATCACCTGAGCCGACTGCATTTACCGCCTTGAACACAGGCGGCACAATGCGGTAAATCTCTCCCTCATACCATGCAGCCGCGCCATCTTTGCCGAGAGATATAATAGGCAGCTCTATGCCCATGCTGGCAAAATTTTCTGCTTCCCGAGCCGCATCAGCAAAGCTCTCGACCTTGCGTCCCGTAAGTGCCTGTATCTCATCCTTGTTCGGCTTAATCATAAATGGCTTGTAGGGCAATGCCCTCGCCAAGACCTCGCCGCTGGCATCCAACAGGAATTTTTTACCCTTTCGCCTTGCCTTCTCTATCAAATGTCCGTAGAAATCCTTTTCCAAGCCTTTCGGAAGACTGCCAGAGCCTGCCACAATATCAGCATTTGCCAAAAACGAATCATATTTTGCCAAAAAGCAGAGCTTTTCCTCGTTGCTGACGGTAGGCCCGCCTTCGAGCACCTCGGTCTGCTTGCCGTCAGGCGTGCCGATATTGATGCAGGAGCGAGTTTCCTGCGCTATAGTCTGAAAATCATATTGATAGCCATTTGCATCAAGAATATCTTTGATCAGCTCGCCCGTATGGCCGCCTAGAAAACCCGAAGCCACATAATCCTCATGCATGATGCGGCAGATGTTGGCAACATGCAGTCCCTTGCCGCCAGCCGTATTGTAGGCCGCCTCCGCCCTGACAACGCCGCCATATTCCAGTGACGGCACTGTATAAATCTTGTCCAGCGAACAGTTTAGGTTCAATGCTAAAATCATCTCATTCACCCATTTCTTCCTTCATCAGCTTGTACTGCTTCTTGGACCAAATAACCGTCATCACCACGCAAAGCAGGTAGAAGCCGCCGATGGCAGCCAGTCCCATCACATTGGTATTGGCAAATATCTGTGTCAAAATGTAGGTAATAGGAGAACCGCCCTGATCCATAGAGGCAACACGGGAAGCCGCATCCGTAAGCTGACCTGCATTGGCAGCCAAAATGGTATGCAGACCAATCATCTGATTGGAAATCCACAGCGTCATCACCATGACAATGCTGCCCGTGATGATAGTGCGGAACAAATTGCCGCCATGCACGCCTACAGCCATGGCGATAAAGAAGCCAATGGTCGGCAAATCGCCGAAGGGCAGAATCTCATTGCCAGGCAGAACGCCGGCAATCAAGATGGTGATAGGGATAAACAGCAAGGACGCTGTCACAACCACAGGGTCGCCCAAAAGCAGGGCGCAGTCAAGTCCGAGGAAGAACTCCGAATCCTGAAACTTCTCCTGCAGCTTCTTTCTAGCTACCTCGGATACAGGCAAAAGACCGCCCATGATGTACTTAACCACTACAGGCATCAGCACAATAACGGCAGACATCTGGATGGCAAGGGTAAGAATACCTTTCAGGTCATAACCTGCCAATGCGCCGATAATCACGCCCATGGCAGCGCCCATAATGGATGGCTCGCAGATAGTGCCAAATCTCTTTTGCAGATTGCTTGGGTTCAGGTTGATTTCCCGCAACCCAGGAATCTTGTCAATCACAATGTCGACAAATACCGCAATCGGGGAAAACCAGCCTGTAGTACCGTGGCACATGGCAATGCCCTCCAAGCCAAAATAACGATTGGCTGTTGGTGCGAACCAGTCACCCAGCTTGTAGGCAAATGCCGCATGAATGGCTACGCCAGCAATGCCCAGCATATAGCTGTCTGTAGCGATATTCACGATAGCGCCCGTAAAGGCAAAATGCCATATGTTCCAAATATCGATATTTACCACACGAGTCAGCTTCAACGCCAGCATGATAAGATTTACGACGATTGCTACGGGAATGGCTACCAGCGCAATCTTGCTCGCCCATGTCATAGGCGATGAGCCTGGCCAGCCAATATCGATAATATTCATGCTTATGCCAAAATTCTGACTCATGGCCTGCGCTGCCGGGGCAAGGTTTGTCAGCATCAGACCGATAACCAAGCCAATGCCGATAAAGCCGATACCGATAGAAATGCCGCATTTCAATGCCTTGCTGACTGGCGACCCCAACGCCAGCGCTATCACAAAAATCACAATCGGGAGCATGACCGCTGCACCAAGATCAACAAAATACTGTACTACGCTCAATAATGCGTCCATGTTGTCCTCTCCTTTGCCTTACAATATTCGGCAAGGGCGATAATCCCCAAAGCATCGCCCTGCCGCCTTATACGATTATTTGCCGAGGATTTCCAAAATCTTGGCTTCGGTTGTCTCCCTGTTGATGCCAGTCAAAAAGCACATGCCGTTGATGTACGGAGTGTCAAATGTCGGCTTGATACGCATGGTGGTGACAACCAAATCCACGCCGTCCAGGCTGGACTCAATCTCTACGATACGCATCTGCTGCACATCTACGTCCACGCCGTTTTCCTTGCACAGATTGCGAATGGCATCTGCTGCCACTGTCGAGGTTGCTACTGCTCCGCCACATGCTACGATAACTTTTTTCTTTGCCATGATAAATTCCTCCCAATTCTTTCAATAAATGCTTCAAATACTTCTCTATGCCTGTTAATTCTCGCTCAGATTGTCATGCATAATCTGGTAAATCTGCTTGGCTGTTTCTGCCTTTAGCAGCTCATCTACCACCTTTGCGTTCTGAAAGGCCGTAAACAAATCATTCAGGACATTTAGGTGCTGGTCAGGCGCTTTGACAGCCAGCATAAACGCCATATCAGCCTTTACGACCTCATCAGGGTCTTCCATCGAACGAAATTCCACCTTGTCAGATAGCTTGGCTACGGCAATGCCATCCCGTGCTACATTCCCCTGCGGGCTGGCGTGGGGGATGGCTATCGCCGCACCTGCCAGGGCGATGCCAGTCGGAAAGCTCAGTTCCCTATCCTGTACAGCCTGCACATACGCTTTATTTACATAGCCTGCCTTCTCTAGGATGCCGCCTAGCTTTTCAATGACCTCATGTGCATTTTCTGCCTGCAAGGAGGAACATATAATATCCTCATTCACAAAATCTGCCTGCATACTCATCTCTCCTCAGTCCATGACGTACATAACCTTGATAGCGCCGCTGTTTCTATCCGTCAGTGTTTCAAATGCCTTGATGCCATCACTTAGCTTGAACCTGTGGGAAATAAGCTTCTCTGTCTTGATTTTGCCAGCAGCCAGATATTCAGCCGCCGCCGTCCACTCCGACCCAGGGAATGGCGCACTGTAGCTCATCCATGAGCCAGTCACAAAAATCTCGCTGCGTAATATCTGCTCAAAGCTCTTGGCTGGCAGCTTGACATCGCCGTGCGCCGTACCGATATAGACAATCTTGCCGTGCTTGTTCACCAGCTCGATAATCTGCGCCTGCAGGAAGTTCACGCCAGCAGTCTCAAAAGCAAAATCCACCTTGCCATGCTCCTTGAAATACTCTGCCACATCCACCTTGCCAGAATTTATCACCTCATAGGCACCAAGTTTTTTGGCGATTTTTAGCTTGTGCTCGTCAATATCTATCGCATAAACCCTCTCAATCCCCTTTGCCTTCAGGCATTGGATGGTCAGCATGCCGATCGTGCCGCAGCCATAAACCAAGGCACTCTTGCCGCCCTCCATCACGCCAGCACGCTCAATGCCGTGCAATGCCACTGTGATAGGCTCTATGACAGCGCCCTGCTCATAGCTGACACTTTCTGCGATAGGAACCAGGTTTCTAGCAGGCACGGCAACGAATTCTGCCATTGCGCCGTCCTGCCGAGAGCCTATGAATGAATAGTGCGTGCACATCGCAGGATTGCCCTTTTGGCACTCAGGGCATGTTCCACACGGGATAAGCGGCGCTGCCGTGACTCTCTGCCCTACGCTGGCAGTCTTGACTTTGCTGCCGACCTTGACAACATCGCCAGCAAATTCATGCCCGACAATGATGGGATAGAAATGCACACCCTTGTTCATGACCCTTGGGATGTCCGAACCGCAGATACCGCACGCCCTTACCTTGACCAATACCTCGTCGTCCTTGATCTCAGGCACTGGCACATCCTTGTAGGTAAATTTGTCCTCTGCTTCAATAACTAAAGCCTTCATCAAATCCATAGCCTATTCCTCGCTTTCATTTTATCTGAATCATCTTTGATTGCTCTTGCTCTTTACAGCTATTATATTACCCTAGTTGAGGCCTCAATCATAGATTCAAAAGCTCCCATCTATACGGAAGCCTATTGCGATTCATAGCCAAAAAATTTCCCTGCTGCCTTTCCATTGCGGAAATATCCTTCAAGGCAAGCCAATTTTCTTCCGCAATAAAATACCCTATATACGCTATAAAGCCCCTTTTAGGGAACAATTTAGCATATATAGGGTAGTATGTTGCTTTTAGCTCAAAAGCTCTTGCGAAAATCCTTGATAAACCTATCGTAGTCAGGCGCATCAATCATCGCCTTGATGCCATGCCCCTTGACCAGATAATCAAATAGCTTCAAAAACAATGGCTCCCACAGGTAAAATTCTTCCTTGGCCACGCTCAGCAAAAAAATCACCTGCACGTGGTGCTCCGTCCACATGATAGGCTTGTCCAGCACTGCCACGGACACAGCCGAAACCTTGGTATTGTTCTCCAATGGGTGCGGGATAGCCAAAAGATTTCCTATCTCTGTAGGAGAAGCCTCCTCCCTCTCCCATACAGAGGCTGCCGCCTCCTTGTCCATCACGCCTAGCTCCATCATGGCATCCGTCATGAACCCCAAGACCTGCTCCTTGGTCGCAAAATTTTTCTTGGCGAAAAACAGTTCCTTGCTGAAAAAGCGCTCAATCTGCCCAGATGATACCTTTCTTGCACTAAATAGCTTGTCCTGAATAATCTCCTTTTCAGTATCATTCAAAAAATGGCAAACCACGACTAGCTTTTCGCGATTTTTCCTTTCTAGGTCCGGCAACGCCGAACGAGGCATCGTGCTGACAATCAAATCCACATCATCCAAATTTTCATCTGCCAGTTGATAGCCAGGCAGCACCTTGTCAATCATCATGATATTCTTGAACTGCTCCTCAAGCCTTGCCTTCAAGAGGATTGCCGTGCCCATGCCGCTGCCGCAGACCAAAAGTGCGTGCTTCTGCTGATTGGCGGAGCTGATATTCATCCGTGTAAGGGCTGCGCCAAAATGCACTGCCACAAAGCCTATCTCGTCTTCCGATACGGGCTGTCCCTCATCCTCCTCGATGACCTTGCAGGCAATAATGCCAATCTGAAATGCCAGCGGATATTCATTCTTCACCACATCCAGCACCTCATTCTTGAAGCCCAGCCGCAGCCTGATGCGGTGAATGACCGAAACCAAATGCACCGCCAGTCCCTTTTGCAGGACATCATCCGCATGAAAATCGATGCCGACTATCCTCTGCACCCTGTCCAGCATCCTATGCACCAGCTCTGCCTGCTCGGATTCGTTTTCGGGCGATACGTCGTTGTAGGTTTTGCTGCTGATGAGGAGATTGGTAAAATAATAAATCTCACTGGTAACAACATCTATGTTCAGTGCCTTGTAGATATCATCAAAAATCTTCGTTGCCATAGCATATTCATGGTTTGCCTCAATAGCGCGGCTTTCCTGCAGGCGAAAAGTAACATTGCAGTCCATATCCGCACGATAGAGCGAAATAAGCAGATAATCCACGACCTTTTCCAGCGAGTCATCCGTCAAGACCTTGTTGTATGCCGTTGTCGTATTGATAATAATCTGCCGTATAGCGGTCATATCGTATTTTTCAGGAAAAAGCTGCCTCATTTCCCAGCGTTCTTCCACATTCTTGAACAGATATTTATAAATGGCGTGGCGAATGTCCCGTTCATCGCCATCTATAAGCATCCCTTGATTCTTGTAATTGATGATTTGCAAATTGTACTTTGCCAGGCCTTGCTTGACCGCCTTGAGGTGCAGCTTCAGGGTCGACAGCCCTACATAGAGCATATCTGCCATCTCCTGCTGCTTCATCGGCTCGCAGCGCAGGGTATGCTTTAAAAGCTCTTTTAGCATATACTCGCTTCGCATGGCAGCATCCTGCAGGGGATCAGCCGTTTCTATCAAGATATTTGCCAGCTCGGCTGGCTTGCTTGTCTCCAAGAAATACCCCTTGCGCGTAGACGCATGAATGACAGCTATCCCCTGCAAAGCCTGTCCTAAAGCCTTTACATCTGTTCTAATGGTTTTAGATGAAACGCCGCAAAGCCTTGCTATGCCGTCACCGGTAATGCCATTAGTATGTGACTGCAAAATTCTTAAAATCTTTCGTTGACGCTCTGTCAACATGCTCCCGCCCCCTTTAAGAAACAGCTATAGCGTATATGCATTTTTATTATAAAAAATTATCAGGACATAAATTTAGCCAGCGTTGCCGCAATGCCATCCTCATTGTTTGAGAGCGTTACCTCGTCAGCCATCGCCTTCAATTCCTCACAGGCATTGCCCATTGCCACGCCGTAACCGGCAAACTCCAACATGCTCATATCATTCTGCGCATCGCCAAAGGCAATGACCTCATCACGGGAAATGCCTAGGTATGCCGCTGCCTGCTCCAAGGCGGAATACTTGCTGACGCCCTTGGTCGTGCCCTCATAAAACCACGGTGCAGACTGTACGAAGCTCATCTCAGCCTCAAAGCCGCCGCTGATGTCCTGCAAATGCGGCACCAAAATCTCATTGGGCGCAGCAGTTAGAATCTTAACCGGCTCAAAGGTAACGGCATCAGCAATATTGGGAACAATCTTCACCTTGAGATTGTTATTGTGTGATTCATCATAGACCTTATAGCGCTTTGCGTCCGTGGTATAGATGTATTCGCCGTCATCGACGATAGGCGACAATTCCTGCCATTTTTCTAGATGGCGCAGAAACCTCACTGCCAAATCGTTCGGTATAGCCTTTCTAAAAAGCACCTCGCCAGTGGTTGCATCCATAATCTGACCGCCATTGTAAGATATTTTCATGCCGTGGTATTTATCAATCTCCAATGCCTGTGCCTCACGCTCCAATCCCGGAGCCTGCCTGCCAGACACCAGTGCCACGATTGCGCCTGCCTTTTGGGCTGCAATCAATGCCTGCTTCGTCTTTTCCGTTATAATTTTCGCGTCATTGTTCAGCGTACCGTCCAAATCCAGTGCAATCAGCTTAAATTTCATATAATCCCATCCTTCTACCCACTTCAAACCTTAATTGCGCAGCATCTTTTTTATCTCCTGCTTGTGCTTGTACCTATGCCAAAAGGAATTTATATCGCTTTTCTTGAACAGTCTGCGGATTTCCTTGACCTGCTGCAAGGTCATGCACTCCTGATATGACAACTCCTTGATTGTTTCCAGCAAGTGAGAAAAATTCACTACCTCGGCATGAGATGCCGTTATATTCAATTTGGCGGCATCCGAATACGCCACCACCGAGTAAAACGGCACATTCCGCCAGCCCTCCTCGTGCAGGACATATGAAAGCGCCTTGATATGCCCATAGTTCTGCTTGACAGGATTGACGGACTGATACCTGTGTCCATAGATATTCTGCTGCCAGTGCGCAGCTTTTTCACTGCCAAAAATCAAGCCCTTGTAATTTTTTGTTTCCACAACAAAAATGCCATAAACAGAAACAAGCACGTGGTCTATCTGCGTCATGCTTATATTGCCGCCGTGCGTTTTGAGCATGATGTCATTCAAGAGTCGATATTTTCTTCTCGGCAGCTTACGCAATATCTTGCTCACCATCCGCTCACCTGCCCTGCCTGCATCATCCTTTTTGCGCAGGAGGCGGCGCAAGAGAAGGCAAATCGACACTGCCAATATGATTAGTACATATGAAAATTCCAAAAAATCTCTCCCAGATTCACTTGGTAGCCGCCCTGATAATCGCCTCAGCTACCTCTTTTATGGTTTTCCTCTTAGCCATGCTGTACTGCTGAATTTTTTTGAATGCTTCCGACTCCGTATAGCCATGGGCATCCATCAAAATCCCCTTGGCCCTGTCCAAGGTTTTGCGCATAGCCAAGGTGTCCTTTACCTTGAACAGCTCATCCTCCAATGCGTGCATTTCCTGATAACGGGAAATCGCCACCTCTATGGCAGGAAAGAGATTGCTCTCCTGCACAGGCTTCACCAGATAAGCCAGCACGCCTGCCTCTGTGGCGCGCTTGACCATATCTGCCTGACTAAACGCCGTCAAAAGCAGTACAGGCGCAATCTTTTCATCCGTGATGATTTTGGCTGCTGCGATGCCATCCATTTCGGGCATCTTCACATCCAGTATGCACAAATCAGGCTTGTGACGGCGAGCCAGCTCTACGGCTTTCTTGCCATTGACCGCCTCGCCCACTACCTCGTGCCCTGCTTCCTCCAGCATTTCCCTGACATCCATGCGGATAACGGACTCATTATCCGCAATAACTATTTTCAACGGCGTCATCAATATTCTCCTCCCTCAGGATTCTTCGGTATACTAATCCTGGCATGAGTGCCAGCCTGATTGTAAAGCTCGATCTCTCCGCCCATATCATCACGAACCAAAGTACGAATAATCTGCAAGCCAAGCGAGCGGGTCTTTTCCAAATCAAAGCCATCCGGCAAGCCGCAACCGTCATCATAAAGCTCTAGGACATAGCCTGCTGCCGACTCCTCTGTATGCAGCCCGATAAGCCCCTGCGACCTTCCCTCAAAGCCATGCTCTATGGAATTGAGAATCAGCTCATTAATAATCACAGCCAGATTGCTGGCTGTACGAGAGGGCAGAATGACCTCCGGCCCATCAAATCTTTGCTCTAGCTGGAAATCCGCCGCTACCATATTGGGTGCTACCGTGCTTAGAATATTCTTCGTCACTTCGATAACCCTGATTTCCTCTGAATCCTGCTGTGATAAAAATTCATGCACCACCGACATGCTCAAGATTCGGTTGGTGCTTTCCTGCAGGGCGGATTTGACCTCCGGCACTTTGGAACGGCGTGCCTGCAGCCGCAAAAGGCTGGCAATGGTCTGCAGATTGTTCTTGACCCGGTGATGAATTTCCTGAATGACTGCCGACTTTATCTTTATCTCCCGCTCTTTTTTCCTTAGCTCGGACACATCCGAGAGGAGCATAATCCGCTTTTTCAGCGTTCCTGCCTCCTCCAGCTTGATATCCCTCTGCACCAGCACAAAATCACGTATCTGAATCTCACGTTCGTAGGGACGGCTGCTGTCTATGGTTTCCTTGTGGAGCATGGCACTCAGCTCCCTGTCCTGCATACGGCAGCCAACCAGGCTGGCAATCCCCAATGCCCTGTATATCCGATTGGCAGACAGATTGGCAAAGACGATTCGGTTATTGCCATCAGCGATAATAATGCCCGTCCCCGGACTCATGGTATGAAATTCATCCTTATCCAAAGGCTTCTTGGCATAATCCAGCAAAAAAATAGCCGTGTCCATAAGCTGGCGGTAGTTGCTGGAGGCGGCATAGCTGTGTCCGGTTTCTAAACTGACTACGCCGATAACCTCATTGCCGCACTTGATTGGCTGCACATACATTTCCAAATTAATGCCAAAGCGCCATTCCCGCTGTCCCTGAATAAATTTTCCATTCTCAAAGGCTGCCGCAATCAATGGCTCTTCCAATGCCGAAACAAAGGCTCCCTCGCCTGTCAGCTCGACCTCGGAAAAAAACGTATGCGGCCTGTAGTGTTTCAGGACAAGCAGCTTGCCCGGCTCTTTAGTCTGTACATAGAGATAAAGATAGGCATGCGCCAAATCTGCCACAAAGGGCAGGGTTAGCTCGATGCGCTTTAGATGCTCCACCTGCATGGCTGTAAGATTGGTATTTTTGCGGCACTGCGATGTGATATTTACGCTGTGCGCCTCTGTCTCCTGCTCCATCACTAAACCGCCATCCTTTATAGGTCCTTGAGTTCCAGTCCGGGAACTGCATTGAGATACAAATCGGCAAAATTGCCAGCCAAGGACTGATAGTAGCCGCGGCAGCCGATCATGGCGGCATTATCCGTACAGAGCACCTTGTCTGGATAGCAGAAGCGGATGCCTGCCTTGTCTGCTGCCGAGCGCAGCCTGCTCTCTAGCGAGCTGTTGGCAGCTACGCCGCCTGCCAGTACCAACGTATCAGCATGTACTTCCTTGACTGAGCTGAGAGCCTTGGCTATCAGCACCTCGATAACCGTATTCTGGAATGAAGCCGCTACATCAGCCTTATTCACCTCTAAATTTTTGCATTTCATGCTGTTGAGATAGTTCAAGACAGCGGATTTCAAGCCGCTGAAACTAAACTCATAGTTGCCCTTTTCCTGCAAGGCCTTGGGAAAATCAATAGCATGGGGATTTCCCTCCTGAGCCAGCCTGTCAATCTGAGGGCCGCCCGGATAAGGCAGTCCCATAACCCTTGCCACCTTGTCAAACGCCTCTCCGGCAGCATCATCCCTAGTCTGCCCCATCAGGCTGAAGGAATTGTAATCCTTAACATGCACGAGAGATGTATGTCCGCCAGAAACCACCAAAGCCATAAACGGCGGCTTCAAATCCTGATGGCTGATAAAATTGGCAAAAATATGCCCCTCTAGGTGATTCACCCCGATAAGCGGCACGCCAAGGGTAAAAGCCAATGCCTTGGCAGCAGATACGCCCACCAGCAGAGCACCCACCAGCCCCGGTCCATAGGTGACAGCAACCTGATCAACATCGGCTAATTTCACCTGTGCCTTGGCAAGAGCCTCATCAATGACAGGCATGATATTGACGATATGCTTGCGCGAGGCAATCTCGGGCACTACGCCGCCAAATTTCTGATGAACGGGTATCTGGGTTGATATGATATTGGATAAAACCTCGCGTCCTCCGCGCAGGATGGCAGCCGAGGTTTCATCACAGCTCGATTCTATTGCAAGAGTAATTTTTTCGTCCATAATTTCTCCATATGTATACATGATATTGCTTTAAAGATGCGTATTCCACATAATCTCCGCAGCCTCTACAGGATTGGTATAATACTTAGGCCTCTGACCCACGCTCCTAAAGCCAAGGCTGGTGTAGAGATTGATTGCCACTGTATTGGAAGGACGCACCTCCAAAGTCATCGAGTCCACCCCCAATGCCTTGACCCGGCTTGTCAGCTCGTTCATCAGCCTGCGCCCCAGTCCTTGTCCCTGATAAGCAGGGTCGACAGCCACATTGGTAATATGTCCTTCGTTTGCCAGCACCCAGCAGCCTGCATAGGCGATAATGAGGTTGTCCTTGTCTGTATCTCTCGCGATGAGATAATATGCATCCGAATGAGATGCCTCCTCCCAAAAGGACTGCCTCGACCACGGCACAGGCATACAGGCTGCCTCTACCCTGGCTACGCCGTCCGCATCATCTTGCACCATGCGTTCAAATTCGATATTTGCCATGATTATTTCTCAGCCTCGCCATGATTCTGTGCTTCCCTGAGAGCGGCTTGACGCTTTTCCCACAGCACTTCCGCCTCCGAGCGGCGAATATAGATTGGCTCAAGATTCATCACGGAATCAATCCTGCCCTGAGAGAGCCTTGCTAGTCCTGCCATTGCCACATTGGCTGCCCTAGGCATCAGCATATGCTGAGGCGGAATCTCCAAATTAGCTGGCAAATCCTGCCTTTGGCAAAGCTTTTTCTGTACCATATCGCCGACAGCGATTACCGTCTCCTTCTGCCTTTGGCAAAGCTCCAATGCCTCATCCATGCTGTACACCTGTACGGGAAGCAGCTCTGCGATAGTGCCATTTTGCCAAGCATAAACAGCGCTATAAACATTGCCCTTTTGGGCATCAATAAAGGGAACTGTCACAACGCCCGGCACGGGATAATGCCATGCCAGAGCCTCGGTTGTCGGCACGCCTATAATGGGAATATCAAGCCCATAGGCAATCGCCTTGGCAGCCCCAAGCCCAATCCTCAAGCCTGTAAAAGAGCCAGGTCCGAGGCTGACAGCTACGCCCGCAAGCTCGTTTTTCTCCACGCCTGCCATCGCCAAAACCTGCTGGATATGCGGCAGCAGCGTCTCGGAATGAGTCAGCTTGGTCTGCACGGTAAGCTCCGCAAGCAGTCTTTTTTCATCTGCCACAGCCACGCTGGAAACCATGGTGGCTGTATCTATTGCTAAAATTGGCAAAGCACTTTCATCTCCTTATATACGTTTTCCAATCTATTCCCTACCAGCTCGAATCTCAAGATACGCTGGCTTTCTTCATCCGTCCTCTGAATCTCCAAGGCAATATAATTCTCTGGCAGACAGTCGGCAAATTTCTCTGCCCACTCAATCACGACCAGCCCATCTGTTTCCTCGACGTAATCATAGAAGCCGATTTCCTCAAGCTCGTACTCCTGCTCCAAGCGGTACAAATCAAAATGAAAAATATTCATCCTGCCCTCATATACGTTCATGAGATTGAAGGTAGGACTGGTCACCTCGCCCTGTACGCCCAAGGCTCTAGCCAAGTTCTGCACAAATAGCGTCTTGCCTGCTCCCAAGTCTCCGTTGAGACAGATTACCGTACCTGGCTGGATAATTCCGGCAAGCTTTTCCGCCAGTGCGGCTGTCTGCTCCGGGCTGGCTGATTTATATTCAAACATATTTTTCTCCTGCTGCCAAAAGCAAACAGAAGTTCGACCACCTTTCTCTACTTAAAATTCTCCAAATATCGATAAACCCTCTTTGCCACCAGCAAGCCAATAGTGCCTGTCACAATCTGCGGCCAGCTCATCATAAAAAGTATCATGCCGCTGACAGGAACCGGCAAATCCACGATGCGAACCGCCAGCAGAGTGCCGGCATACAAGACAAGCGCCTTGACCAAAGGAGCTAGATACACCAGCCTGCTCTCATGCCATTTGCCTGCCAGCAGGATATATATGGCATTGCCAACGCCCACCACCGGAATCATCAGCACCACAGGGAGCTGTCCCTGCATAAATGCGCCCAAGGGCAGTAGCACGCCGATACTGCCAGCCCACCGACTGCCAGTACACCAAATACTCAGCACCATCACCGTATTTAGGAGACTGCCGATCAAAAACATATTCACCGGCCCTGGAATCATGGGGATAATCAGGCGAATACTCTGAAAAACCAAAGCCACGGCTAAAAACATAGCCAGCTTTATCCATACTTTCGGCATCAAATTCTCATCTACCTATTCCTAAAAATACATACTTATCATCATTGTGAACTACCCACTGTCTAAAGCCAACGGGCTTCCTGCTTCATCAACCTCGCAGCCTACTATCTCCACAGGCGTTAATTCGGACAGTCCCTGCCCTATGCATTATTTAGTCTTGGCTACCGCAATCCCACCGTCTAAAGCCAGTGGGATTGCGGTAACTATCCTTCCAAATTTTATCACATTGTCTATATTATGGCAAAGCCGTTAATAAAATTGCGCCATTTTTATCGATAATCGTTATCCATTAATATTTTTTATATTTTATGGAATATTGCGAAATAGAGAGCGTAATGCATATATTCCATAATAATCTGCGAATTTGACAAAATATAGCTATTTTCATTTTAATATTTTTAGCCTATAATAAAGCCATAAGGTTGAGAAACCAAGGAACGCACCACGGCATGAGCAAAAGCCAGGTGGGTTCTAGGACGGATTAGGAGCCGTCCTTAATATGAGTAAATTGTTGTGTATATATATTTTAGGAGGAAAAGATTATGAAGAAGTTTGTTTGCACCGTTTGCGGCTATGTACATGAAGGAGATACTCCGCCAGAGAAGTGCCCTGTTTGCCATGTTGGCGCTGATAAGTTCAAAGAGGTAAAGGGTGAGATGGAGCTGGCTGATGAGCACAAGCTCGGCGTTGCCCAGGGCGTTGCTCCTGATGTCATCGAGGCTCTCCGCGACAATTTCAACGGTGAGTGCTCCGAGGTCGGCATGTACCTTGCCATGAGCCGCGTAGCTGATCGCGAGGGATATCCAGAGGTTGCCGAGGCATTCAAGCGCTATGCTTTCGAGGAAGCAGAGCACGCTGCCAAGTTCGCAGAGCTTTTGGGCGAGGTTCTCACCGACAGCACCGAAAAGAATCTTTCCATGCGCGTTGATGCTGAGTTTGGTGCAACAGATGGCAAGAAGAAGCTGGCTGTACGTGCCAAGGAGCTGAATCTCGACGCCATTCATGACACCGTGCATGAGATGTGCAAGGACGAGGCTCGTCACTGCAAGGGCTTTGCCGGTCTCTTGAAGCGCTACTTCAATAAGTAATCCAAGCTATTCCATATTTCCACATATTTCCCATCAACAGCCTGTTCTGATTTATTTCAGGGCAGGCTGTTTTATTTATTCCCTCATTTAGGCAAAAAAATTCCTCCGGAACAGCACGAGCCGTCCCGAAGGAATCAAAATTTCACTATATATATTTCAAGGAAAATACCATTTTGTATTTAGGCATTTTCGGAATCTGCCAGACCGTCAAGGATATCGTCCTCAGCCTCATCCTCTTCGCCCTGATATACTACCTTGATATTGCGGTAGCGGCTCATGCCAGTACCAGCCGGAATCAGCTTGCCGATGATAACATTCTCCTTCAAGCCGATAAGAGGGTCAACCTTGCCCTTGATGGCTGCGTCAGTGAGCACACGGGTGGTCTCCTGGAAAGATGCGGCAGACAGGAAGGAATCAGTAGCCAAGGATGCCTTGGTAATACCCAAAAGAACAGGCTTCGCTACGGCTGGCTCCTTGCCATCCTCGATAGCCTTGGTGTTGGCAGCCTCGAAGATATTGATATCCACCTGATCGCCAGGCAGGAACTCAGTGCCGCCAGCTTCCTCAATCTTTACCTTGTGGAGCATCTGACGAACCATTACCTCGATGTGCTTATCGTTGATGCCTACGCCCTGAGACTGATATACCTTCTGAACTTCATATACAATGTAGCTCTGGGTAGCCTTCATGCCGCAGATATGGAGAATATCGTGCGGATTGACAGAACCCTCGGTAATCTTGCCGCCAGTCTGAATATGCTGTCCATCCTTGACTGCCAAATGAGAGCCAAATGGAATGATGTACTCGCGTACCTCGCCGGACTCAGGCATAACGTATACGGTAAAGAGGTTGCCGTTCTCCTTGACGGTAACAGTACCCTCAACCTCGGAAATAATGGCATTGTGCTTAGGCTTTCTAGCCTCGAACAATTCCTCGACACGAGGCAGACCCTGGGTAATATCGTCACCGCCTGCGATACCGCCGGAGTGGAAGGTACGCATGGTAAGCTGTGTACCAGGCTCGCCGATGGACTGTGCAGCAATGATACCAACAGCCTCGCCGACATTGACCTCGGTGTTGTTAGCCAAATCACGGCCATAGCACTTGATGCAGACACCATACTGAGACTTACAGGTCAGTACGCTGCGGATGGATACGCTCTTTCTAACCTTGCAAATCTTCTCTGCCAATTCCTTCTCAACAGTGTCATTGACAGAGGCAATCTTCTCGCCAGTAGCAGGGTCAATAATATCCTCTGCCAGTACACGGCCCAGAATACGGTCAGCCAAAGGCTCGATAACGCGGTTGCCATCAACGATTTCCTCAACAGAGATACCGCGAACATTGTTGTTGCGCACACGTACTTCCTTGGCATCACTATTAAGAACAGCCTCGATGTACTCCTCGGTAAGCTTGACACCGGCAGGAATTACCTCGTTGCCCATGCTATCGACAACATCGGCAGTAACCTCCTTGCCAAGCATCTGATCCATCATAGCCTTGCGGATAGAAGCACGGACATTCTCCTCTGGCGCACCGAGCTGTACAGTCTCGGTAACGGAAGAGCTGCCAACAATGGTATCATTGTTGTCGGACTGACCGCGCAGAACCAGCTCAGACACGCCAGCCTCACCTATCAGCTCCATATCCTCAGCCGTAAGCTCAGTGCCAGTCTCCAAGATCACCTCGCCAGTCTCAGGACTGATAACATCCTGAGCCAGCAGGCGGCCTGCCAAGGAATCAGCCAAAACCTTGACTGCCTCGGATGCAGTCTCAGCCAGTTTGGCACGCTCACGAACCAAGTTGATGCCTACGACATCACAGTCATCCTCACGGACGATAACATCCTGGGCAACATCTACTAGACGACGGGTCAGATAACCAGAGTCTGCGGTACGCAGCGCGGTATCTGCCAAGCCCTTTCTAGCACCATGAGAGGAAATGAAGTAATCGGATACGGACAGACCCTCACGGAAGTTTGCGGTAATAGGAATCTCGATGGTCTTACCAGATGGATCAGCCATCAAGCCGCGCATACCTGCCAACTGACGCATCTGGGACTTGTTACCACGGGCACCAGAGTCAGCCATCATGTAGATTGGGTTGAATGGGTCGTTAATCTCGTAGTTGTCATACATCTCATCTGCAACGTCCTCGGTGGCCTTGTTCCATACGGAGCAGACCTTCTTGTAACGCTCATCATCAGTAATCAGACCACGGGAGAACTGGCGCTCAGTCTTGGTAACCTGAGCCTGGGCAGCCTCCAAGATATCCTTCTTCTTAGGCGGAACGGTAATATCAGAGATAGCTACCGTCATACCTGCAATACATGCATAATGATAGCCAAGGTTCTTTACGCCGTCGATAACCTCGGCGGTACGGCTCGCACCAAGTTCCTCAAAGCACTTGGCAACCAGCTTGCCGAGCTGCTTCTTGTTCATCAGAACGCCAAGAGACCACTTGCCAGTCTCTTTGTCCTGAGAGTAAGAACGAACCTGCGGCGGCAGAATCTCGTTGAAAATCATGCGGCCAAGAGAGGTAGTAACCAAGCCATAGTCCTTGGTCGTGCCATCCTCCTGCTTCTCCAAAATCTTTACTTCGATCTCTGCCTGAATATCCAGCTCCTGATGCTGATATGCCAGCAGAGCCTCATCAATACCGGTAAATACCTTGCCCTCGCCGATAACAGGATGATCAGGAGAGGACTTTCTGAGCTTGGTCAGATAGTATGCACCCAAAATCATATCCTGAGAAGGAACGATGATAGGGCTGCCATCCTTTGGTGCAAGGATGTGGTTTGCTGCGAGCATCAGCACGCGCGCCTCAGCCTGAGCCTCGGCAGACAGAGGCAGATGGATAGCCATCTGGTCACCGTCGAAGTCCGCATTGTATGCAGAGCATGCCAGTGGATGCAGCTTGAGGGCGCGTCCCTCGGTCAGTACAGGCTCGAATGCCTGAATACCCAGACGATGCAGGGTCGGGGCGCGGTTCAGGAGGACCGGATGCTGCTTGATGACATCCTCGAGCACATCCCATACCTCTTCCTGAGCACGCTCAACCATACGCTTAGCCGTCTTGATGTTGAAAGCAATCTTCTCGCTAACCAGCTTCTTCATAACGAATGGCTTGAACAGCTCCAAAGCCATTTCCTTCGGCAGACCGCACTGATGCAGCTTCAGCTCTGGACCTACGACGATAACGGAACGTCCGGAGTAGTCAACACGCTTACCCAAAAGGTTCTGACGGAAACGTCCCTGCTTGCCCTTGAGCATATCAGAGAGGGACTTCAGAGGACGGTTGCCAGGACCGGTTACAGGGCGACCGCGGCGGCCATTGTCAATCAGGGCATCCACAGCCTCCTGCAGCATGCGCTTCTCGTTGCGGACAATGATGTCCGGCGCACGCAGCTCTAAAAGGCGCTTCAAACGGTTGTTTCTGTTGATGACACGGCGATAGAGGTCATTCAAGTCTGAAGTAGCAAAACGACCGCCATCAAGCTGAACCATTGGACGCAGCTCCGGCGGAATAACCGGAACGACATCCATAATCATCCAAGACGGCTTGTTGCCAGAACGTCTGAAGGCCTCAACGACCTCCAGACGGCGGATAGCGCGAATACGGCGCTGCTGGCTTGCTACATGCTTCAGCTCGTCAGTCAGCTCCTTGTGCAGCACATCCAGACCATTCTTCATCTCCTCGGTCTGCTGCTCCTCTGGCAAATCTGCCTCCAGCTCCACCAAAAGCTCCTTGATCGCTTCGGCACCCATGCCTACTACGAAATCACGGCCATAGTCCTCTCGAGCCTTGCGATACTCAAGCTCAGACAAAAGCTGCTTCTTGGAGAGAGGCGTGTCCTTCGGGTCAAGGACAATGTAGGAAGCAAAGTAGAGAACTTTCTCCATGGCACGTGGCGGAATATCCAAAATCAAGCCCATGCGGCTCGGGATGCCCTTGAAATACCAAATATGCGATACAGGGGCAGCCAGCTCAATATGGCCCATGCGCTCACGGCGCACCTTGGAACGAGTGACCTCGACGCCGCAGCGGTCGCAGACAGTACCCTTGTGACGGATACGCTTGTACTTGCCGCAATGACATTCCCAATCACGAGTTGGTCCAAAAATTTTCTCGCAGAAAAGACCGTCCTTCTCTGGCTTCAAGGTACGATAGTTTATAGTCTCTGGCTTCAGTACCTCGCCATGAGACCACTCACGAATCTTGTCAGGAGAGGCCAGGCCTATGCGCATTGAATCAAAGTTATTTACATCCAACAAGGAGGTGTCACTTCCCTTCCATTATTCTTCCGTATTATCATCATCGTCGGACAGGAAAATATCCATGTCATCATCATCTGCCAAGTCAAGATCATCGCCCTCGAGGTCAGCAATGATATCTCCGTCGAACTTGTCATCATCCTCATCGGACTGGACAGGCTCATCATAATCGCTGGCATATTCATCATCATTTTCATTGGCTCTGCCGCTGTCATCCACAGAAGACATATCTGCCTCGCGCACGACGTCCTTGATGCTGATGTCGTCATCATCATCATCCTGAACCATAATCTCGTTGGCATTCTCGTCCTGAACCTTTATATCCAAGCCGATAGACTGAAGCTCCTTAATGAGAACCTTGAAGGACTCAGGCACGCCCGGCTCTGGAATATTCTCGCCCTTGACGATTGCCTCATAGGTCTTGACACGGCCTACGACATCATCGGACTTGACAGTCAGAATCTCCTGCAGGGTGTAGGCAGCACCATATGCCTCCAAAGCCCAAACCTCCATCTCACCGAAACGCTGTCCGCCGAACTGCGCCTTACCGCCCAAAGGCTGCTGGGTAACCAGAGAGTACGGACCTACGGAGCGGGCATGAATCTTATCATCAACCAAATGATGCAGCTTCAGCATGTATACGCAGCCGACAGTTACCTTGTTCTTAAACGGCTCACCGGTACGGCCATCATAGAGAATCGTCTTGGCTGTTGGATCCATGCCGGAAGCACGAATTGTATCAAATACGTCATTTTCGCGCGCGCCATCGAATACCGGGGTCGCAATGTGGATGCCTGCCACATCAGGCTTCGGCATGCCATACTGGTCAAAGTCATAGCCAATGGCACGGAGGCGGCTCTCGACGGTAGGATCGCCAGCCTTGATCTGATTGCCAAGGTTGCGGATAGCCATACCCAGGTGAGTCTCCAAAATCTGTCCAATATTCATACGGGAAGGCACGCCCAATGGGTTCAGCACGATATCTACAGGCGTACCGTCTGGCAGGAACGGCATATCCTCTTCGCGCATGATGCGGGAAACGACACCCTTGTTTCCATGACGACCGGACATCTTATCACCAACAGAAATCTTACGCTTCTGGGCAATGTAGACACGAATCATCTGATTTACGCCAGGATTCAGCTCATCGTTGTTTTCGCGGCTGTAAATCTTCACATCAACAACCTTGCCAGCCTCGCCATGAGGAACCTTCAAGGAAGTATCGCGTACCTCGCGTGCCTTTTCGCCAAAGATAGCGCGCAGAAGGCGCTCCTCGGCAGACAGCTCGGTCTCACCCTTTGGCGTAACCTTGCCGACCAAAATATCGCCGGTACGTACATCTGCACCCTTGCGGATAATGCCGCGCTCATCCAAATCCTTCAGGCTTTCGTCAGATACGTTTGGAATATCACGCGTAATCTCCTCCGGACCGAGCTTGGTATCACGTGCCTCGCAGTCATACTCCTCGATATGGATGGAAGTATAAATATCGCGCTTGATAAGGTTCTCGCTCAAGAGGATAGCATCCTCGTAGTTGTAGCCTTCCCAAGGCATGTAGGCTACGATGATGTTGTAGCCGAGTGCCAGCTCGCCGTGGTCTGTAGAAGGACCGTCAGCGATTGGCTGGTTTGCCTCAACCTCGTCACCCTTGAATACGATAGGGAGCTGGTTGATGCAGGTACCCTGGTTGGAACGGAGGAACTTCTGCAGCTTGTACTCATCTCGCTTGCCGTCGGCAGTGCGCACGACAATCTTGTCAGCAGTTACGGTCTCAACCACGCCGGCATGCTTGGCGAGAATCATAACGCCAGAGTCACATGCCGCCTTGTACTCCATGCCGGTACCCACCAAAGGAGCCTGTGTGCGAAGCAAAGGAACAGCCTGACGCTGCATGTTCGCACCCATCAGTGCACGGTTGGCATCATCGTTTTCGAGGAATGGAATCATGGCTGTTGCAATGGACACAACCTGCTTTGGCGATACGTCCATGTAGTCAACCTTCTCACGGCGAACCTCGGTGGTTTCCTCGTGAATACGGGCAACTACGCGCTCGTTTTTGAACCAGTCATTCTCATCGAGAGGCTCATTGGCCTGAGCAATAATCAGGCTGTCCTCTTCATCAGCAGTCAAATACCTTACATCATCGGTAACGCGCTTGTTTTCCTTGTCAACACGGCGATAAGGAGTCTCCATAAAGCCAAAGCGGTTGATTCTTGCATAGTTGGAAAGAGAACCAATCAAACCGATGTTAGGACCTTCCGGGGTCTCAATAGGGCACATACGGCCGTAATGCGAGTTGTGAACATCTCGAACCTCGAAGCCTGCACGCTCACGGGACAGACCGCCAGGGCCAAGGGCAGACAAGCGGCGCTTGTGGGTAAGCTCAGCCAGCGGATTGTGCTGATCCATGAACTGAGAGAGCTGGGAAGAACCGAAAAATTCCTTGATAGCTGCCACAACAGGACGAATATTGATCAAGGTAGAAGGATTGCTTACGTCCTCCTGCATGGACATGCGCTCCTTGACAACGCGCTCCATACGTGAAAGACCGATGCGGAACTGATTCTGCAGAAGCTCGCCCACGGAACGCACGCGGCGGTTGCCGAGATGGTCGATATCATCAGTCTTGCCTACGCCATGCATCAAATTCAGGAGATAGCTGATAGATGCGAGAATATCATTGATGGCAATGGTGCGCTGACGATACTCCAAGGTTGGCGAGCAAATCATTTGCAGGCTGTGACCCTCATCATTGGTCTTGATGTGCAGAACAACGGCATTGCCCTCGCCAAAGATAGCCTGCTCCTGCTCCTTGGTAATATTTTCCAGCATATCTGCATCAAGCAGGGTGTCAGCAGGAACTAAAATCTCACCTGTCTCCTTGTCAAGGAGAGGCTCTGTCAGAATCTGTCCCTGGATACGGCGCTTCCAGCCGAGCTTCTTGGTCAGCTTGTAGCGGCCTACAGTCGCCAAGTCATAGCGCTTGGCATCAAAGAACAGGCTGCGGAGCATCTGATGGGCATTGTCCACGTTGAAAGGCTCGCCAGGACGAATACGGCGATAAATCTCCTCCAGCGCATCTGCACCATTGGCTGTATTGTCGCGCTCCAAGGTAGCTCTGATCGCATCGTCATTGTCAAAGAGTGCCAAAATCTCATCATTAGTGCCAAATACCAGATTGGTAGTGCCTACATTCAGATGGTCATCATTGCGTCCCTGCATGGTCGGTACTGTGCCGTCAGAAGCAGCCAGCTCAGCTAGGCGGAGCTTTTCCTGCTGATTGATGTAGTTCAAGGCACGGAGGAATACAGTAACAGGGAGCTTGCGGGTACGGTCGATACGTACGGAAATTACATCGTTGGCATCAGTTTCCAGCTCAATCCATGCACCACGGTTTGGAATTACGGTAGAGTTGAAGAGGGACTTACCAGACTGATCCACAGTAACGCCGTAGTATGCACCCGGGGAACGTACAAGCTGGCTGACGATAACGCGCTCAGCACCATTGATGATAAAAGTACCGGAAGCAGTCATCAGAGGGAAATCACCCATGAATACCTCTGAATCCTGGAAGATACCAGTAGTCCTATCCAAGAGGCGAACCTTGACACGCAAAGGAGCTGCATAGGTGGCATCTCTTTCCTTGCTTTCATCGAGGCTGTACTTTGGCTCTCCCAGCTCATAGTCCAAGAGAGAAAGGCTTACCTTGCCCTGAAAATCTGAGATTGGAGAAATATCCTGGAAAATCTCCATAAGGCCCTCGCCCTTGGTGTTATTTTCCCAGTCACCGATAAACCACTCGTAGGACTTTCTCTGAATGTCCAGCAAATGTGGCATCTCCATGACTTCTTTAATCTTTGCATAGCTATACCTGGTTCGTTTGCCCACGGGCACAGGATGAAACATTAAGATCTTCACTCCTTAGCAAAAAATACTGAAAACAACAAAAATCCGTACATGAAAATAGAACGGAATCACAACACCCCTTCATGGGCTAAAACCACACGGCGCGTTGCCAAAAGAAAAATTTCCTTTTGATGACTCCATTTGAAAAATGCACGAATTATTTTCTCTTTTAGTAGCATTTAATTTTACACTAAAATTTATGTTTTTGTCAAGATAAAAATTCTTTTACTCTTTTCCTTGTGCAGGCGGAGCTGCACAGGCTGATAACCGTGCCTATCTGCCTGCTTCCCTCTTCGCCTTACGCAGGCGGAGCTGCATAAGCTGTTTTTAGCTGTCTGACCTAATAACCCTGACTGAAAGCACATGCTACTGCACAAATTACCGCATGTTAAAGACATGCTCTATCTGTCATCACGAGCACTGCGAAAAATAGCGCAGGCAAGGGCACTTTTTCCCCACGCTAACGAATGATTGTGTCCATCTTTTTAAGCAGTTGGCAAGCACCCGTAAAGCACTGAATTTATTCGACTAAATTCAGCAGGAGTATAACGCTCCCACTGAATCAATCTCATTTGACATAGCAAAAGCAGGAAGCCTCCCGATGCAAAATTGTCATCTCGTTATATCCATAATCTAAAAATCCCCTATGCTAGGCTGGATATTTTTGCACGCAAAAAAAGAGACTGCCCATAGACAGTCTCTTGCTAACCGGCGACTTCCTATCCTCCCGGGCCGTCTCCAGCCAAGTACTTTCGGCGT